>ENA-OZLD01000358-OZLD01000358.1-human-gut-metagenome-genome-assembly--contig:-NODE-358-length-11929-cov-10.548004_pt1 | contig 11929 bp, 9 predicted proteins | sample MGYA00244834_ERZ653780 | MGnify/ENA primary metagenome ERZ653780 (study PRJEB26926, sample SAMN06164474) | human gut metagenome | biome: ENVO:00009003; feature: ENVO:2100002; material: ENVO:00002003...
TCGCTACCTTTTTGACCTCTGTGTCATCTTATGAGGGCGGTTGCGGATTTGAGGATAATATGAATGAAAAAAGACTTTGACACAAAAGTGTATTTCCGAGGCTAATGGCTGAAGAATTACACTTTTGTGTATATACCCCCTGCCGGTCGTTGGGCCGAAATGGGAAGAGTAAGCCCCGACGCATTGTCACAACGCGTCGGGGCTGGGCGCCTATAGGCTGTTAGAATAAAAATGATCACTGAACTATATGTCATGTTCTTTGCGATTTCTTCTTGGGCATGTGGCTCCACCGCCAACCAACATGGAGCATGAGGTAGGAAGGGATGCTCTTACGCCAGCTCTCCACACGGCCCTGGGCATTGAGCGTGTACTCGGTGCTGCGAAGCTGGTGGAAAAGGTCGAAGGCTTCGAGGCGCACGGTGAGCATCTCCTTCAGGAACGACCGGGAGAGGGAGGCGTTGCACACAAGGTCGTCGGTGTTCATCGCCGCGCTGTAGTAGCCGCGCCTACTGTACATCTTGGCGTCGGCGGCCAGTTGGAGCTTCCAAGGCAAGCGGCAGTTGATGGCGAAGCCATAGTTGTACTCGTAGATGTTGAGCGTGGTGAAGTTGTCGCGGTTGCTCGTGCTGTGGCGATAGGCAAAATGGCCCGTGGCCGCGAGGTCGAATCGATCGATGCGGTAGGTGAGCCGCAGGTCCTCGGTGTTGAGGAGGGTGCGCACGGTGGACCGTGGCGCGCTTTTCAGCAAGGCCTCCGCCGACTGGCCGTCCGACGCGGAATATTGCACCACATCGAAGTCGTTGTCTTCCTCATAGCTTACGCGCGAATGGGCGTCGAGCGCGAGCCGCTTCTTCGTGTCGAGCGGGCGGTTGAAGTGGGCCTCCTGGTTGAGGCTCTACGACGGCCTACTCACGTTGTCGAGCATCTGCGTGAAGGCTCCCGTTGTGGTGTTGTAGCCCTGGCGCTGGCCCATCTTGTTGAGGGTGATGGTGGCGCGGCCGTTGAGCGTGAGGAAGTCGACCTTCTCGCCGTTGACCAGGATGGTGCCGTCGTCTTTCAGCTCCACGCCCGGCATCTGCCGCACGAGGGCGTCGAGCATCGATCCGTCGGGCAGCTGGAAGGCCGACGCGTTGTAGACGATGGTGTCGTTCTTGTAGGCCATCTTGATGCGGGTGCCTTTCACCACCACCTCGCCCAACAGGTGGGGGGCGGCCAGGCTGTCGGTGGCGGCGGCTGGCTAGTGGGGCGCCGCGGCGTTGTGGGCCGCGGAGGCGTTGGCTCGCTTCATGTAATGCCACGGGACGTCGAAGTAGGTGTTGCGGCCAGGCGTTTTCACCTCATAGTCGACAAAGCAAGGCTCATAGTCGGGATGGGTCACTCGGATGATGTAGCGTTGCGGTTGGCGCGGAATGGCGAAGCAGTAGTTGGCGTCGGTGCCATAGTAGCCGCCTGTGAAATAGCCGCAGTTGGCCGAGTCGACAACGGTGCTGTCGGCCAGCATCAGGGTGGCCTTGGTGCCACGAATGGCATGGTGGGTCACTTGGTCGTACACGTGGCCCCAGAGGTCGATCTTCCGTTTCTGGGCAGACACAGTGAGGGCTGTACTGACCATGATGGCCAGTAGTAAAAGGGATTGTTTCATACGAATGTTGGGCTTGGCCCCAATCGGCCCTACGACCGATTGGGGAAGAGGGTTAGGATATTATAGATTCATCTTATTTCCGCTTGGCCTTAAACCAATCGGCACTGTAATGGGGTATGCAAATCTGGTACGCGTTTAATCCGTCGGCGCGCACCACGACCAGTTGGCCGTCGGGATAATAGTAGACGAGCAGGCCGTAAAGGCGCAACGCCATGTCGCGCCACGACAATAGGAGGAACTGACATTCCTCATCGTCGGTCGTTATGGGGTGTGCATTGCCTTGGCAAGCGTCCAACAACTGCTGGCGCAAGGCCGCATGGTCTTTCTTGGAATAGCGGGTGCGCACAACGGTGGCATGGGTGGGGCAACGACCGTTGATTCCATCCCACCACACATGGCCTTCCCTGTCGTTGCTATAGAATGTGGTGTCGCAAAGGGCGGCGTCCTTTCGCTCCTGGAGCGCAGCCATGAGCGAGTCGATCCGATTCTCAAATTCCACGGAGGCGAAGGGCAGTCCTTGGCGCTCGGGCTGTGGGGCAACGCTTTGTGGGGCAACCGTCTGCCGGGCTTGGTGCACGGCTACGGCCACGGGTTGGGTGGGGGCCACGTCGCTACGGTCGCTTGGCAGGAAGAGCAGGCCGGCGCCCATTGCTACGACGACCACGGCGGCGGCGCTCCACCTGAGCAGCGTGGGCTTGCGGCGTGGCGCCTCCTGGGCCTTGCCTTGCCTGAGGCCCCTGAAGAGGATGGAGAACGTGCGCCATTCGGCAGGCACATCGTGGTGCGTGCAGAAATAATCCGCAAGCAGGGATTCCTCCGCTTGCGTGGTCTCCGCTGCCATGTAGCGGTCGATCAACTGCTGTATGTGTTGTTTCTCCTTATTCATGACGTTTGGGTTATTAGTTGAACTAAACGGGCGCGGGCTTTCGACATCAGGCCTCGGCACGACGACTCGGTGGTGCCAAGCACCCGGGCGATCTCCGCAAAACTCATCTTTTCGTATTCGCGCATCTCCACCACTTTCCGCCAGTTGTAGGGCAGTTGGGCCATGGCGCAACGCACGATGTGGCCCGTCTCTTGGTCTTCCACATCCTGCTGTGGGGTGCGCGGCGCGGGGAGGTCGGGAATGTTGAAGGCGTCGTCCTCGTCGTTCTGCTTGCGATGGAAGATGCGCATGATGGGATGCCGTCGGCGATGCCGCAGATGGTTGAGCGAGAGGTTGCGCGCCATGACGCTGGCCAAGCGGCTCACCTTCTCGGGGTCGTCGTGCAGGCCGTCGTGCCGCTCCCACAACCTCAGCAGCACCTCGTCGGCCACATCCTCGTCGGCGGCATGGTCGCCAAGCAGCGCCAACGCCCTCGCCAAGGCTACCTGCCGCAGTTGCGCAACCAACGATATGTACTTTTCTCGTTCCATACTTACATTACACCCTACCACCCGGAAACGCTACGCCCGAATCCCTGTTTTTTTTCATCGCCACCGCGCGCTCCTCACCTTCAGGGTTGAGTGTCAGGCCGATAGCATGCAAACAAATGGCTACAATATAACACAAAGTTACGACAATATTGTGTATTGAAAGAACTTTGTGGTAATTTTGCTATCCAAAAAGAATAACGAACCCTCCAAAATGATACAGCTAAAAGAAAATCAGGGCATTCCCCGCAGCGTTCTCCTGATGATGTCTATCATCGCAGGACTCACAGTAGCCAACTGCTACTACAACCAGCCGCTTCTCGAACTGATCCGCCACGATCTGGACATTACCGAGCAGAGCGCCAACCTCATCACCGTGATTACCCAGATAGGTTATGCGCTGGGACTGTTCTTTCTCATCCCTATGGGAGACATGTTTTCGCGCAAGAAACTCATCCTCGTGAACATGACCATTGCAGCCTTGATGGCAATCGTGATGGCTGTGGCACAAAACGTATGGATGCTCTGGGGAGCTTCCCTGCTCATAGGTGCCTGTTCCGTGATTCCCCAGTTCTTCATCCCGATAGCCGGACAGTTCTCCACACCCGAAAACAAGAGCAGGAACATGGGCTTTGTGCTCTCCGGACTGCTCACGGGTATTCTTGCCTCGCGAGTAATCAGCGGTTACATCGGCGAATGGCTGGGATGGCGGGAGATGTTCTTCATCGCCGCCCTCGTCATGGTGGTCTGCATGGGAATCATGATGCTGATGATGCCTGAGATGAAGCGCAACTATGTGGGTACTTACAGAGGACTGATGACTACCGTGGCTGAGATCTTCATCCTCCATCCTTCCATCCGCATCTACTCCATCCGTGCCGCCTTCGGTTTCGGAAGCATGATGGCGATCTGGTCGTGCCTCGCCTTCCATCTTGCCCAGCCTCCTTTCAATGCAGGCAGCGACATGGTGGGAATGCTCGGACTCTGCGGAATCATGGGAGCCGTGGCAGCCAGCAGCGTAGGAAAGCTGGTTCCAAGGTTCGGAATCCACAAGTTCAGCCTCTTCGGAGCAGCCATGCAGATCATCGCCTGGGCAATAGCCCTCCTCTTCGGCGACACCTATGCAGGACTCATCGCAGCCATCATCCTGGTAGATATCGGACTGCAATGTCAGCAGCTCAGCAATCAGAGCGGCTGCCTGCAGGAGATTCCGCAAGCTTCCAACCGTGCCAACACCATCTTCATGACGATCTATTTCATCGGTGGTTCGCTCGGTACGTTCTGTGCCGGATACGTGTGGACCCAAGCCGACTGGTTGGGAGTCTGCATCATAGGCATTTCCTTCGCCTTCATCTCCCTGATGATTTCATTGAGCCATAAGAAATAAGAAAAAGAGGATGTATTATAAGTCACATCCAATACGCCCTGAAAGGGCAGAAGCTCCTAGCCCAGGGTAGCACCCTGGGTAATATTGGCAAAAAGCAAAGTCGCCCTGAAAGGGCAAAAGCTTTGAAATTGAAAGCTTTTGCCCTTTCAGGGCGACTTTTTGTATTTGTTCTAAAACCCAGGGCGCTGCCCTGGGCTAAGAGCTTTTGGGCTTTCAGCCCGTCCTCGGTTGTCATTATCTGGACTTATGACACACCCTTCTTTTTACATTTTCTCCTCTCCATACATCTCTTTCCACCAGCTGCCATCATCCTGCAGCCACTTGGCAAACCATGCAAAAATGGTGTTCTGCCACTTGATGCGCTTTTCATAATCGATGATGTGATGATCCTGACCATCTACCAGAACCATCGCCGTTGGACGGCCAAGAAGCTTCAAAGCCGTATAGAGCTGAATACTCTCTCCCACAGGCACATTGTTATCGGCTGTTCCATGCACGAAGAGCAATGGAGTATGAATCTTGTCAGCATTGTAGAGCGGACTCTGATCTACGAAGAGATGCTTGTTGGTCCAAGGATACTCGTTCGCCATGGAAACCTCGCTGTAGCTGTAGCCCCAATAGCCTTCGCCCCAATAGCTGGTATGATCACTGATGCCGGCATGAGAAATGGCTGCGGTAAAGAGATCGGTCTTGGTCTGAAGATACTGAGTCATAAAGCCACCGTAGCTGGCGCCGATGCAACCTATCTTCTTGCGGTTTACGAAACTATGCTCATCGCAGAAAGCCTGGGTGCTGGAGATAATATCCTCAGCCACTCCCTCGCCGGCAGTATCCACGTGGCGGGCAGAGAACTTCTGACCGAAACCAGTAGCACCGCTCGGATTCACTACCAGCACCACATACCCCATCGCAGCATAGACATGATGAGGATAGCGGCTCTGGAAAATACGGGTGGTAGGACTGCAACCACCATAGTAGTTCACCACCATCGGATACTTCTTAGAAGCATCGAAATGAGGTGGCAGATAGTAACGGCAGCAAAGAGTGTCGCCACGGGAATTCACGAAGTTCCAAGCCTTGCACTCGCCCAGCTCGATGTCTTTCAGCAGGCGGGCACTGAGATCATCTACGAGCAGCGACTTCTGCGCTTTGGTACTCATCTTGTAGAGTCGGTCGGCATTGGATGCGCTCTGTCCTGAGAACGCCATTTCCGGAGCAGCCGCTGCGATGGAGAAGCTCTTGATGTTCTCCTCCGGAGTCTTGAGCAATGTAAACTTGCCCGACTTCGGGTTCAGCTGGAAGAGATGCATGCAGTCTTTATCCTCTGCAGTGAAGTAAATATTGCCATCCGCCTTACTCCAATCCACGCTCTGCACGTTAGGATTGAAATTCTTGGTCATCGGGCGAACCTTCTTATCCGCCAGGTTCATCAGATAGAGCTGGGTGTCAACCATGCTAGGAATCTGTCCCTCCTCCACATTTTTTCCAATTCCATCGAAAGCCTCAGGCGAACCGGTAACGAGAATGCTCTTGCCGTCTGGCGAGAACTGGGCACTGTTCAGGAACTCACCCTTCTCTACCAGCGCCTCAACACTCATATCGTTCAGATCGAGACGATAGAGCGAGTTGAGAGTAGTAGGACGCTTGGTAAGGCGCTCCTCGCTCTTGCCGATGAGCAGATAGCGGGAATCTGCGGAAATATCGTTGAGATAAACATTATGGTAGCCGAAGGTAAGCGGCTGGAGAATGCCTGAAGCCAGATCATACTTAGCCAGATAGCTGCGGGTTCTCCATCCAGGCTGGCGGTCATCTGGTTCCTTTACATCGTACACCTGAGGGTCCTTCTTTCTGCCTTCCTCATAGAGCGTATAGATAAGCGATTTCTCATCTGGAGTAAACAGGAACCATCCTTCCGGAATATTAGCCGCCATCACCTCGCGCTCCATATTCAGCGGATTGATGGTGATAAGCTGCATGGCTCCGTCTGCCTTTCCTTCACCGGCGATGGCATTGTCGCCCGCCTTCTCGGTAAAGTACATCTTGTTGGTGCGAGGCATCCATCTTACGTTCTCCTCAAAGGAAGCAACGACCTTGCTAGTCTGGCTGTTTCTCAGCTCGTTGATGCTATGCTTCTTGCCCTGACGGTCTACCCAAGTCTTGCACACAATCATAAACTTGCCATTTGGCGAAAGTGCCACACTTGAATAGTTTGGCATGCAGATTGCATCATATATATTAAGGGTGCGCTTGGTATTGGCAGAAGCCTCGCCCACGCTCAGCTGCTTGCCATCGGCAGCAGTAACGCTCACCTTGAAATCCTGGGCAGCATCCTTGTCTGCAGTCTTATCGGAAGACGAATCAGATGAGGTGAGATATTTGATGACCACAGTATGGGTAGAAGGCAGCAAGACGGTCTCAGCCTTGTCACCTTTCACCTTCACCTGCTCGCCATCTACGAAGAGGCGGTATTGCTTCAAGCCCTTTACCTCTACAGTAGCCTTGGTACGGCTGGTGTTAGATACGGTGAAGGAAGCCAGATGGAGTGCATTCTGCTTGGCATTATCAGCCAAGAGCTGAGAAGCAGCCACTTCCTTGCCATTATTCAATAGGTTGAACGATAATGGAGAGTCTAATACCCCCTCCATTGCAAACTTTTCTCCCTTCACATTTACGCTGTCTGCCATCCAGGGAGTAGACACAGGGAATGGACCCACATGCTTCAGTTTCTGCACCTCGATAGTATCGGCATTGGCAGAAAGCGAAGCACAGAGAGCTGCGCTGAAAGTGAGAGCCCAGAGGCTCTTTCTTGTTGTTTTCATCATGATTTATTTCAATTATATTAAATTTTCTGCGAAATTACAAATAAAAGTTGAGATAAACGAAACTTTCGCTTACATTTTTTGCTTTTTATCTGGATTATTCTGTTTTTATGTTATCTGAACGTTAAGAAGAGCTTTCAGAAAGTTATAGTTGGGTTAAACCCCTATTCCGTTCATTGTCATTCCAAAAAATCCATTTACCTTTGCATCGTCAAACAGAAAAAGAAAGAAGTATTAAAACTAAAAAAAGATTGTTATGAACAAGAAAAATATGATAATACTGAGCTCTTTGCTCGTATGTTCGCTCGAAAGTTTCGCACAGAACCAGGTTGAGGCTACTGATTCCATCTGGAAGGATATGGACCTGGATGCTGTAACCGTGGTTGCCTCCAAGCCTTTGGTTAAGATGGAGACCGACAAGATGACCTACAACGTAGAGCAGGATGCCGATGCCAAGGCTTCTACCGTACTCGATATGCTGCGCAAGGTTCCGATGGTAACTGTAGACGGACAGGACAACATCACCGTGAATGGTTCTTCCAGCTTCAAGGTATACGTAGACGGAAAGCCGAATCCCATGTTCTCTGCCAACCCATCGCAGATATTCAAGGCGATGCCTGCCAACATGGTGAAGAACATAGAAGTGATTACCAACCCTGGAGCCAAATATGATGCAGAAGGAACGGGCGGAGTGCTCAACATCGTACTCAACAAGCAGACCTTGGGCGGAGCTGGAAGCAGCGACCTCAGCAATGGATATAACGGCAACATCAGTGCCGCTACCGGCAATCAGGCTCAGCGCATCTCTGCCTTCATCAGCGGTCAGCAGGGCAAACTCACCTACAGTGCCAACGGTATGTACAACTACCAGAAGATGAACGGTACAACCATCTCCTTCGATCGTACGCAGAAAGACGGAAGCCTGATGAACTACTATCAGAAATCAGACATGAAGCAGCCGTTCTCGATGGGTAACATCAGTCTCAGCTATGAACTCGATTCGCTGAGCAACATCAGCGCCACGGCTGGCTTGACCACCTTCGGTCAGAAGCTGAACGGTCATCCGCTTACCCAGATGTCTGGCGGCATCTATGGCAAGGGCTTCGAATACGGCAACGAGATGATGCAGGATCTGGACAACACTTCTTTCAATGGAAGCATCGACTATCAGAGATTCTTCAACAAGAAGCGCACCAACTACCTCATCCTCAGCTATCTCTTCAGCAACAACCCTACCCATATCGACAACTATACGTTCTATGATGACATCAGTCAGGTAACGGGAATTCAGCTCCACGACCTGCTCTCAAAGAGCAAAACCCGTGGCACAGAGCATACCTTCCAGGCAGACTTCACCCACTCGCTCAGCGAGACACAGCGCTTGAACTTCGGCGCCAAATACATCGCCCGCACCAACAAGAGCGATTCCCGCTACTATGATGTAGCAGCCGATAAGACCGAGACTCTGAACCCAGCCAACAGCATGGAATACAAGAACACCCAGAATATTCTGGCTGCATACGCTGAATGGAAAGGAAACTTCGGAAAATGGGGAACGATGATGGGAACCCGCTACGAGCAGACCTGGGAAAAGGTGAAGTTTGAACAGGGCAAGGGCGCTGACTTCGACAAACAGTACGGCAATCTCGTACCTAGCGCTAGCCTTTCCTACAACATCGCTCCAGGCATGAACATCGGAATGAACTATCAGCTGCGCATCACCCGTCCTGGCATCACTTATCTGAATCCATACATAGACCGCAGTAATCCTACTGCCATCTCCTATGGTAATACAGACCTTGACGTGGTGAAGTCGCATCAGCTGAACATGGTATTCAATTACTATAACCAGCGATTCATGTTGAGCACCACCCTGGGTTACGGATTCTGCGACAACAAGATAGAGCAGTATTCCTTCCTCGATGCCGACAACCTGCTCAACACCACCTACGGCAATGTTTCGAAGACCCGCAACGCCAGCATGAATGTATTCATCAATTGGCTGATGTTCAAGAAAACAAGACTGATGCTGAACGAGAGCTTGAGCTACAACGATTTGCGCAGCGATGCCCTAGGATGGAAGAACAACGGATGGAACAGCAGCACGATGATCAACCTGCAACAGCCCCTGCCTTGGGAACTGCAATGGACCGTGGGTAGCATCATCCAGACCAAGCAGCATAATCTGCAGGGCTATCAGAGCGGTATGGCATTCTTCTATACCACCCTCTCCAAATCTATCGTGAAGGATAAGCTTGACCTGAGTCTGATGTTCCTCACTCCTACCGACGACAAGCTCAACATCAAGCAGAAGACCGTGGGTTCGGATTACGTACAGAACATGACCGTAAAAGTGCCATTGCGCCAAATCAGTCTTACCCTGACATGGAAATTCGGAAACACCAAGAAGCAATTCCAGCAGGCGAAGTCAAACATCAAGAATGACTTCCAGGAAGAGCAACAGGGAATCCAGACAGGAGGAATGGAAAAACAATAAAAACGGAAAAATCAGCAGGAAGACTCTTTTTCTGCTGATTTTTCCGTTCTATACAACTGATTGTTTTTTATAATCTGATAGCTAAATCAATACCTGTTGGAGCTATCGAAAGACTGATATTGTCATTGATATCCTTCTCTTTCTCTCCATCACTCTCCTTTCCCTTCTTCTTGTTCTTTCCCAAAATCCAGTCGCCTATCAGATAGCCGGCTTCTGCTGAGGCTACACCGATGGCAGCACCCGCCACGACATCTTCCCAATGATGACGATTGCGGCGCACTCTATCCACAGCCACTCCCGTAGCCACCGCATAGCCCGCCACACCAATCCAAGGAGAAACCTTGCGATATTCGTGCATCAACGTGGTGGCACCGCAGAAAGCCACAGAGGTATGTCCAGAAGGAAACGACTCGTTATCAGTCCCATCGGGTCTCATCTTGTGTATCGACTTCTTGAGCGAATAGGTTACAGCCGCATTGACGCCGAATGAGAGCACCGAACGAGAGCACCGAAACAGCAATCCTTCGCTTCCAGGAACTCTCAGCCTCCACGCCCAGCATCTTCAATCCGAAGACAGATGCCGTTGGCACCAGGCGCAGGACATCATCGATTCCATCACCATGATAGCGCTTGTAATGGGTAGTCTGCTCTATAGGAACCGTTGTATTCTGCCCCATGGTCATCATCATATTCTGCGAAAAGACTGGGGCAGGAATCATCATGATTCCACCTATTAATATCTTTCTTATTCTTTTCATATTCATGTTAATATGTCGTACCCGGCATGCATGGCGAAAAGGGAAGTCATTTCCATTTTGCTTCCATTTTTATCCTAGATTTCTTCTACTATCTCGCTCATGTCCTTGCGCTTCTTCTCGGCATGAGGACAATCTTCTGCAATATGCCCGATAGGAATAATAACAACTGCCTCATAGCCCTCACGAGGGAAGAACTGCTGCATCTTATCGGTATCGTAATTGCATACCCAGCAGGTTCCAAGTCCACGCTCGGTGGCTGCCAGACAAAGATGCTCTGTAGCGATGGCTACATCAATATCTCCATGAGACTTCTCATCATATCTGCGAACCCAGTTTTCATTCACGTTTTTCATGCCCACGATATACATCGGTGCTGTTTTAAACCACTCACGATCGTAGCATTCCTGCAATTTCTCCTTAGCCTCTGCAGAACGGACGATGAGCCAGAGCCAAGGCTGTCTGTTAACGGCTGACGGTGCCAGCTGCACACACTGCATGATATAATCCAAATCCTCCTGGCTTACAGCCTCAGAGGTAAACTTACGAGCCGAGAATCGCTCTTGACTCAATGATAACATATCTTTCATATCGTTCTGATTTTACGATTATTCTAATCTAAATTATGGGCACAAAGTTAAGAAAAAATTACGGAACAACCAAAAAACAAGGATAAAAGATAATAGGTTTCGGAATATTTTTCGTAATTTTGCAGATTGTACAAGAAATCGTTGTTAACATTAAAGAAAATGATAGGATTAGCAGATTGCAACAACTTCTACTGTTCGTGCGAACGAGTGTTTCGCCCCGACCTGATAGGGAAGCCCGTGGTTGTCTTGAGTAACAACGACGGGTGCATTATCGCACGCTCTGAAGAAGCCAAGGCTTTAGGCTATAAGATGGGCGACCCATTCTATCAGGTAAAGGAAAAGCTGGAGGCTGAAGGCGTAGCTATCTTCTCCAGCAACTACACGCTTTATGGTTCACTTTCCAATAGGGTGATGTCGATGCTATCGCACTACTCACCCCATATCGACCAATACTCCATCGACGAGAGTTTCTTCGAAGTGGACAGTTCTATGGCAGAGTCATTCTTCAGGGAATATCTGAAGAAAACTTCTACTTCTCCTGATTATGAATCTTCTGATCACGAATCTCTCCTCCACCGATATGGAGCCAGGATTTCGGCTGATGTGCTCCGAGCCGTGGGCATCCCTATTTCCATCGGAATCGCAGAGACGAAGACTCTGGCAAAAATCGGTTCTAAATTCGCCAAGAAATACAAGGGATATCAGGGCTGTTGTCTCATCGACACAGACGAACGGAGACGCAAGGCGCTGTCTCTCTTCCCCGTAGAAGACGTATGGGGAATAGGCAGGCAGATAGCCCGGAAGCTCGACTATATGGGAATCCGAA
>ENA-OZLD01000367-OZLD01000367.1-human-gut-metagenome-genome-assembly--contig:-NODE-367-length-11802-cov-22.802077_pt1 | contig 11802 bp, 5 predicted proteins | sample MGYA00244834_ERZ653780 | MGnify/ENA primary metagenome ERZ653780 (study PRJEB26926, sample SAMN06164474) | human gut metagenome | biome: ENVO:00009003; feature: ENVO:2100002; material: ENVO:00002003...
CACCTATTAAGTCGTCGGCAGCGTCAGATGTGTATAAGAGACAGGCAGAACACCGCTGGCGGTGCTTCTGGTTCTACCCGCGTGCTTCTTCGTGGTAATACAGAAATGGCAGGCAATAACCAGCCTCTTTACGTGGTGGATGGTGTGCCTTTGGATAATACCAACTTTGGCAGTGCTGGTGAAGCTGGTGGTTATGACCTCGGTGATGGTATCTCTGCCATCAATCCTGACGACATCGAGACGATGACCGTATTGAAAGGTCCTGCTGCCTCAGCCCTCTATGGTAGCCGTGCTTCTCATGGTGTTATCTTGATTACTACTAAGAAGGCAGAGAAGGATAGAATTTCCGTGGAGTACAATGGTTCTTATACTATCGATACCCAGTTGGCTAAATGGGACGACATCCAGGAGATATATGGTGCTGGCTACAATGGCGAGCTTCCTACATCCAGCACTTCTGGTACGAACTCAAGTTGGGGCCCTAAGGCCGATGACTTCATGTTCAAATATTTCGATGGCGAAGAACGTCCATTCATGATGCATCCTAACAATGCTTCTGATTTCTTCCGCACAGGTTTCACCACCCAGAACTCTGCCATCCTCTCAGTTAATTCCGGTAAGACGGGTATGCGTTTCTCTGTTACCGATATGCGCAATAAGGATATCTTGCCAAATACCAATATGAGTCGTGACAACTTCAACCTCCGTGTGAATACCTCTGCAGGTCCTGTTGACTTCGACTTCACCGCCAACTATACTCGTGAGAAGGTAAAGAACCGTCCTGCCCTTGGTGACTCTCAGAGCAACGTGGGTAAGAACCTCATGACCCTGGCGGGTACCTACGACCAGGCTTGGCTGAAGCACTATGAGGATGCCGACGGCAACTACTCTAACTGGAATGGTAACGATCAGTATAACAAGAACCCATACTGGGATCTCTATAAGAACAGCAATACATCCGACAAGGACGTGTTCCGTTTTACGGGTAAGGCAATCTGGAACATCAACAAGCACCTCAAGTTGCAGGGTACTATCGGTACCGACATCAACAGCATGAACTTCCAGGAATTCATCGCCAAGACAACTCCAGGAACTCCTGCCGGAAAGCTTACCGACCAAATCTTCAACAACCGCACACTCAACGCCGAGATACTTGCCCTCTACAACAACTCATGGGGCGACTTCGATGTCAACGCTACCGCTGGTGGTAACATCTTCAAGGTGAACAACAAGACCACTACCAACGTCGGTCTCAACCAGCAGATGGATGGCATCCAGAATATCATGAACTATCAGGAACAGAACACTCGTGAGAGCATGTACAAGAAACAGATCAGCTCTCTCTATGCCAGCGCAAGCCTTGGCTACAAGCATACTTACTATTTGGAGGGAACCCTCCGTGGCGATAAGTCGTCTACGCTCCCTACAAATAATAATACATACGTATATCCATCTGTATCGGGTAGTTTGGTTTTCTCTGAGTTTATCAAGAACAAGAAGTTCATCAATTATGGTAAGATTCGCGCATCTTGGGCAAAGGTAGGTAGCGATACCGATCCATACCTGTTGGCACTCAACTATACCACGGGCAAGTACAGCTACTCGGGTTATACCATCGGTATGATAGCCAACTCAACACAGCCGAACAAGGATTTGAAGCCTACAATGACAGGTTCTTACGAGGTAGGTTTGGAGATGAAGTTCCTTAACGGACGCTTGGGCTTGGATGCCACCTATTACAACCAGAACTCCAAGAACCAGATTTTGAGTTTGGCTTCAACCACCACCTCTGGCTATGCTTACCGCCTCATCAATGCCGGTGAGATTCAGAACCAGGGTGTCGAGATTGCCCTCAATGCCCGTGCCTTGCAGATCAAGGACTTCGCTTGGGACTTGGGTGTCAACTTCTCGAAGAATACCAACAAGGTGAAGTCGCTCGTAGATGGCATGGACTATTTTGAGCTTGCCAAGGCCACATGGTGCGGTGTATCAGTAGGTGCTCAGGTTGGCGAGAACTATGGAGCTATCCGTGGACACGACTTCCTCTACAACGACAAGGGACAGGTGGTTGTCGATGCAGCTACTGGTCTTCCAAAGATTGACCAGAAGGTCAAGACCATCGGCAATTCTACTTGGGACTGGACAGGTGGTTTCTACTCAACCTTCAGCTACAAGAACTTCCGCCTCTCTGCATCCTTCGATGTGAAGGTAGGTGCCGACATCTACTCTATGTCCATGCGTTCTGCATACCAGACAGGTAAGGCAAAGGGAACATTGGCAGGCCGTGAGGAGTGGTACACTTCCGAGGAGGCTCGCAAGGCTTCGGGTATGGACCTTGCCGCATGGCGTGAGACTGGTAACTGCAAGGGATTTGTCGTAGATGGTGTCATCGACAATGGCGACGGTACTTATCGCAAGAACGACATCGCCGTGAACCCTGAAGATTACTGGAAGCATGTGGCAAATGGCGTGCAGAGTGCCTTCGTTTACGACAATTCTTACGTGAAGTGTCGTGAGATTACTTTCGGCTATACCTTCCCAGAGAGCATCCTGGGCAAGTATGTCAAGGGCTTGACCGTATCCTTCGTGGCTCGTAACCCATTCATTGTTTGGAAGAACATTCCTAACATCGACCCAGACTCCAGCTACAACACCTCAGGTCTCGGTCTGGAATATGGTTCCCTGCCATCTCGCAAGAGTTATGGTTTGAACGTGAATGTGAAGTTCTAGTCTCGAAAAAATGAATCAATTTCTTTAGAAGAGTTCTAATATATAATAAGGTAAGAAAATGAACAATATAATCAAGAAATATATAGGTAAGAGCAGCCTGATGATGGCTTTCGCCCTGATGGCAACCGGCACTGCGATGACTTCTTGCTCTGATGATACCTTGAGCAACATCAATACCGACAAGACCAAGGTGAACGAGCTCGACCCTAACGCACAGTTGACAACAGCTTTGTTGCAGACTTACGGTGACTTCAGTCTGATGGATACCTACCGTAACTATATATCTGGTTTTCCACAGTATTTTGCTGGTGGTTGGAATGTAACCAATTACGCTGGTTCTAATTTCAGAGAAGATGATATGTCCCGTCGAGTTTGGGACCGCTATTATGAAATCAGTATCAAGAACCTTGTGGATGCCATCCACAATTCTGCTGACAAGGCAAACTTGAATGCGGCACTTCGTATCCACCGTGTCTATCTCACGGCAGTTTTGGCAGATACCTACGGTGACGTGCCTTGTTCGGAGGCAGGTCTGGGTTATATCTCAGGTATCTCCACCCCTAAGTATGATACCGTAGAGGAACTCTACAGCTGGTTCTTTGATGAACTTGACGCTTGCGAGAAGCAGCTTGGCACAGGTACCGACCACATTTCTGGTGATGTCACCAGCATGGGTGGTGATGTAGCTCAGTGGAAGAAGTATGCCAATGCACTCCGTATGCGCTATGCCATGCGCATTTCCGATGTTAATCCACAGAAGGCAAAGGAGGAGTTTGAGAAGGCTGTGGCTGCCGGTGCTATCGCCAGTGCAGCAGATGATGCTTATATCAAGTATGCTGATGCTCCATTTACCTATTATGATGGAGCCAACGATTACGATTTCCGTACAAATGCCTTGGGAGAGATTCTCTATGGTCAGGATGCCACATCGCCTACCATGGTATGCTCTACCTTGTTCTATCAGTTGCAGAATACCAACGACCCTCGTCTCTATCGCATCTGCCGTCACTACTACAATATAAAGCGTAGTCAGGTGAAGCCAGATAAGGAGCAGAACATCGACTTGACCGATGATTTCCTGGCTTACTTCCAGAGCAAGAACCTCGGTGAGGAGCCTTGCAACCCTGGTGCAGCCTGGTACACAGACTGGATGAATCCAGCTACGTTGGATGACCTTCCTACTTTGAAGAAGTATGCAGAGATTGACGAGAACACTTATGCCAACTCTGATTATATAGCCCGAGCTAGTCGTCCTTGCCTGAACATCGACTTCGAGATGCCTTCTTGCCCTGGCGACTTGATGAGCTATGCTGAGGTTGAGTTTCTCAAGGCTGAGGCTGCAACCAAGGGTTGGAATGTAGGTGGTGGTGATGCAGAAAGTCACTACGAGGCTGGTGTTCGTGCCAGCATGGAGTTGCTCAACAACTATTATCTCACGTCCAACAAGATTTCTGAGGATGAGATCAATGAGTTCATTGCCAACAACAAGTTGGGTGACAATCCTAAGGAGACCATCAACACCCAGGCTTGGATTCTCCACATGATGAACCCTTCTGAGGGTTGGGCTAACATGCGCCGCTCTGACTATCCTGCCATCTTGAATCGTGATCTCTTGACCAAGAATGGTTTCACTTATACGGATTCCGATTGGTCAATGCCTGTCCGCTTGCAGTATCCTGAGTTGGAAGCTCAGTACAACAATGCCAACTACAAGGCTGCCATCGACCGTATGGGTGGTACCGACAACTGGCACAAGCGCCTCTGGTGGGACAAGGCTGATGTAAAACTTCAGCCAGACTTCAATCCTCCATTCGGAAAGGGATATAGCAAGTAGTGTTTAATGTTAAGTGTTAAATGTTAAGTCTTATAGGACAATAGAATAGAACAAATGATTATGAATAAGACAATGAAACAATATAAGGGAAAAGTCTTGAAGGCTATGATGATGCTCTTAGCCGTGGGTTTCGCACTGGCTGGTACATCTACCTTGTCTTCTTGCTCTTCTGACGATGAACCATACTTCACTGTCAGCGAAGATGACAATCCACGTATCTTGAACACCGACTTGGCTGATTCCAAGATAGACCGCAAGACTAATTATAAGTTGGAAATCAAGGTGACTCCTGTTCACTACACCACTGTGACATGGTTGCTCGACGGCACTCAGATTGCCGAAGGTAATACTATCGACCAGACTTTGCCTGTAGGTAATCATGAACTGAAGATTGTGGCAACCACCACCAAGGGCAAGAGCACATCCCGCACCTTGAAAGTTACCGTAACTCCTGCTGCCGATGACCCAGCCTTGGGTACCAATGCCGTCGAGCTTTGGGTAGCTCCGGGTGCTGAGACCACTATCCATAAGTGCAAGAATCTCGGTACAGTTACTAAAGTAATGGTAGGTGGCAAGGAAGTAGCCTTCGAGGTTCTCGAAGAGGGCACAGCCTTGAAGCTCACAGCTCCTACAGGTTTGGAGAATGGTGACTATGATATCACTTTGGTAGATGGTGAGGGCAACCAGTTCTCTGGCGGAATCATCAAGGTAACTACAGAGCCACGTCCATCTATGGAGAACACCATCTGGGAAGGTGAGTTTGCCGTGACATGGGGTACACCATTCGATGCCTTGAAGGATACCTTCCTCTCAAAGGTGAAGGCTGGCACCATCCTCCGTGTCTATGTAGATGGAAATGGTCAGGGTACTGCTGCTACCTCTTGGTGGAATAACATCCTTACTGGTAAGGGCGACCCAGAGCGTGGCGACATCATGGTGAATGGACCTGCTAAATGGGAGTTTGAACTGACCGACTTGTCTATCCAACTCTTGACAGAGCAGAATGGTTTCCTCCTCGTGGGTGATGGTTATACCGTAAAAAAAGTAACTATTGAATAATATATTAGAAAGATTTCCGTTTTTAACATAAAACGTCAAACCTTTGAATTTATGAAGAAAATATTATTATCTATTTCAATGTTGGCATTGGCTTATACAGCCAGTGCCAATGTTCCAGTTATCAAGAGCGACCCTAAGATTGAGGCTCAGGTAGAACAAACTCTGAAGAAACTCACCTTGGAGGAAAAGATAGGTCAGATGATGGAATTGGTGACCGACCTCTTTGGTGCCAACGACAAGAATGGTGTGTTCTATATCGACGAGCACAAGACCGATTCTATCCTTTCCCGCTATAAGATTGGCTCTATCCTCAACGCTCCAAATACCTGCGCACCAACCGCTAAGCAGTGGGAGAAGTACATCGCGCAGATTCAGAAGATCTCGATGAAGCGCATCGGCATCCCTTGTGTCTTCGGTCTCGACCAGAACCATGGTTCTACTTATACACAGGGCGGAACCCTCTTCCCGCAGAACATCAATGTGGCTGCCACCTTCAATCGTGAGATAGCTCGCCGTTCGGCTGAGGCTACCGCTTATGAGACTCGTGCGGTGAGCATACCTTGGACTTACAGTCCTACCGTTGATCTCGGTCGTGATGCCCGTTGGCCTCGCATCTGGGAGAACTTTGGCGAGGATTGCTACCTCAGTTCAGAGATGGGCAAGGCGATGGTCTATGGCTTCCAGGGCGAGGACCCAAACAACATCGACCAGTATCACATTGCCACTTCAATGAAGCACTTCATGGGCTATGGTGTGCCTTGGACCGGTAAAGACCGTACGCCAGCCTATATCTCTCCTGCCGATTTGCGAGAGAAGCACTTTGCTCCTTTCCTGGCGGGTCTGCAGGCTGGAGCCTTGACCGTGATGGTGAATTCCGCTTCCGTCAATGGTATGCCGATGCATGCCAACAAGGACATCCTGACAGGATGGCTGAAGGAAGAGACTGGATGGGATGGTGTGCTCATCACCGACTGGGCAGACATCAACAATCTCTATACTCGTGAGATGGTGGCAAAGGACAAGAAGGATGCGCTCCGCATCGCCATCAATGCCGGTATCGACATGATTATGGAACCTTATTCTTGCGATGCTTGTGGCTATCTTGTAGAACTGGTGAAGGAAGGTAAGATTCCGATGAGTCGCATCGACGATGCCTGTCGCCGTGTGCTTCGCATGAAGTACCGTCTCGACCTCTTCAAGAACCCAACCCAGAAACTGAAGAATTATCCTAAGTTTGGTGGCGAGGAGTTTGCCAAGCTCGCCTTGGAGGGAGCTACCGAGAGTATGGTGCTCCTGAAGAACGAGGGTAATATCCTTCCTTTGCAGCATGGTAAGAAGATTCTCCTTACGGGTCCTAATGCCAATCAGATGCGTTGTCTGGACGGTGGATGGAGCTATACCTGGCAGGGTCATCGTGCCGATGAGTTTGCCGGCAAGTACAATACCATCTATGAGGCATTCTGTAATGAGTATGGCAAGGAGAATGTCATCTTGAACCAGGGTGTTACCTATAATGAGAAAGGCAAGTACTGGGAGGAGAACGAACCTCAGATTCAGGGCGCAGTTGATGCAGCAAAGGATGCTGACATCATCGTGGCTTGCATTGGCGAGAACTCCTATACAGAGACTCCAGGCAACCTGACCGACCTTTGGCTCTCAGAGAACCAGCGTAATCTCGTGAAGGAACTCGCCAAGACCGGTAAGCCTGTCGTTCTGGTATTGAATGAAGGTCGTCCTCGTCTCATCGCTGACATCGAACCATTGGCACAGGGCATCATCAACATCCTTATCCCTGGCAACATGGGCGGTGATGCCTTGGCAAACCTGGTATCGGGCAAGTCAAACTTCAGTGGCAAGATGCCTTACACCTATCCTAAGGAAATCAATTCGCTCGCCAACTATGACTTCAAGAAGAGTGAGGAGGTGGGTACGATGGAAGGTGCTTACGACTACAATGCGAAGATTACCCAGCAGTGGGGCTTCGGATATGGTTTGAGCTACACCTCTTACAAATATAGCAACCTGAAGGTTTCTCAGTCTGATTTCCGCCACGGCGACATCATCAAGGTGAGCGTGGATGTGAAGAATACGGGAAAGGTGGCAGGCAAGGAGAGTGTCCTCCTGTTCAGCAGCGATCTCATCGCTAGTATGGTGCCTGATGGCCGTCGTCTCCGTGCCTTCGACAAGGTGGAACTTCAGCCTGGTGAGACCAAGACCATGACATTTGAATTAAAGGCAGACGATTTGGCCTTCGTAGGTTGGAATGGCAAATGGAGATTGGAGGAAGGCGACTTCAAATTGATGATTGCCGACCAGAGTACTGATATCCATTGCACTGATACTTATCAGTGGCCTACTGCCAACAGATAATGTATATTTAAGATGATTTAAAGAAAAGAGCGTGCCAATAGTGGTGCGCTCTTTTTGTTTGCATAGTTAAATGCTGAAGAGTTAAATATCTACAAGAATCCCCCATGATGTTTGGTGTTATGTCTTGAAATGATTACTTTTGCAAATCATAATTTTTGCAGATTTACAGAATCATTCAAAACAAGGATAAATGGAAATAGTAGTTGGAATCATCATAGGGCTTGCCATCGGATTCTTCGTGGGGAAACTGATGGAAGCAAAAAGTGCGGGAGAAGAGAAAACGCAGCTTATAGCGAAGGCTCAGGTGCTGGCGGCTAACATCGAACAGATAAAACTGCATCATGCTTCTGAGGTTCAATCCTTGAAACAATCTCATGCTGCTGAGGTTCAATCCTTGAAAGCGCAGATGGAGAACGAGCGGCTGTATGCGGCGAAACTCAGGGCGGAAAGCGACCAGCAGTGGGCACAGAAACTCGAGAGTCTGAAGCAGGAAATGCAGCGAATGACGATAGAACAGCAGAAGGTGGCGGCTGAGCAGCTGGCTGCCAAGCAGTCGGCTCTGCAGGAAAACAACCGTCTGCAGATGGATGAACTCCTGAAACCTATCAAGGAACAGTTTGCTGATTTCAAGAAATCGGTAGAGGAGAGCAAGACCCAGAACGAGGTGAACAAGAAGGAACTGCAGAACACCTTCGAGGCAACGATGAAACTCTTCCAGCAGGAACAGCAGCAGGCTGTACTGAACCTGAAGGAGCAGACCGAGAAGATTGGCTCCGATGCTGCCAACCTGACCAAGGCATTGAAGGGCGACAGCAAGATGCAGGGCGACTGGGGCGAGATGGTGCTGGAAACCATCCTGGAGAACAGCGGACTTCGTAAAGATGAGGAATTCTTCATTCAGGAGAATACGAAAGATGAAGAGGGAAAGAACTATCGTCCGGATGTCATCGTCAGATTCCCGGAAGGCAGAAGTGTGGTCATCGATTCCAAGGTTTCGCTTACCGCCTATTCCGATGCTCTGGCAGCTGAAGATGAGGCTGAACAGGAACGCCTGATGAAGGCACATGCGCTGAGCGTACGAAAGCACATCGATGAACTGGCAGCCAAAGACTATTCCAAGCTGGTGGATGATGCCATCGGCTTCGTACTGATGTTCATTCCTAACGAGACCAGCTATATCGCAGCCATGAAGCAGCAGCCCGACCTCAGCCGCTATGCTTACCAGAAGAAGATTATCATCATCTCGCCAAGCAATCTGCTCATGGCGCTCCAGCTGGCGTATAATCTCTGGCAGTATGACCGGCAGAACAAGAATGTGGAGAAAATCGTGAAGACGGCTGCTGATCTGTATGATAAGGTGGCTGGCTTCGAAGATACTTTCCTGGGCATCGGCGATTTGATAACCCGCCTTTCGGGAACCTTCGATAAGGCGAAGAAGCAACTCTATGACGGCACCGGCAATGTGATGAGAAGGGTAGAGAGCCTGAAGGGACTTGGAGTGACACCGAAAAAGCAGATCAAGGAACTGGATAATCTGTAAAGTGTATATAAATAGTCTACTACCGGTAAAAAGGGAAACAGGGCGAAAAGTATTTTTTGTTACCGAAACATTTCTAATTGTTCAATTTAAGTTTCTTATTGTTCAATATTTTAAAATAATCTCTAAAAAGGAGCGGTATTTCAGATTAAATTCGTAATTTTGCCCTAACCCAACAGAAAAGAAATCATTGTATTGCTTATAAAAAGGTAAAAATTTACATAAAACAACATCAATAATTATTAATCATGAAACTGAACGAAATTCTTTCAGACAGCTTTAATGCTGCAGAATGGGAAGCTAAGGGTTATGAGCTTCCTAAGTATGACATCGCAGCCGTAGCTAAGAAGACTCACGACGAGCCTACTTGGGTTCACTTCGGCGCAGGTAACATCTTCCGTGCTTTCCCGGCAGCCATCCTTAACGATGCACTTAACACCGGCAAGTACGATCGGGGTGTTATTGTTGCAGAAAGCTTCGACTACGAAATTATCGACAAGGCTTATCGCCCTTACAATAATCTCTCTCTTCTCGTCAGCCTCCAGAGCAACGGAACCATCGAGAAGAAGGTCATCGCTTCTATCACAGAAAGCCTCAAGGCTGATAAGCAGTTTGGTGAGGACTGGGCACGATTGGTCCAGATTTTCCAGGCTCCAAGTCTGCAGATGGTAACTTTCACCATCACAGAGAAGGGATATTCTTTCAATGATGCCGATTTGGCACGTGGTCTTGATGCAGTATTTGCTATGGGTAAGCTTACCGCTCTTCTCTATGAGCGTTATAAGGCTGGCAAGTTGCCACTTACTCTTCAGTCTACCGACAACTGTTCTCACAATGGCGACCATGTTAAGGCTGGCGTAAAGGCTTATGCTGAGCGTTGGGCACAGGATGGTATCGTAGAGGCTGGTTTCGTAGATTATATCAATGACAGCAGCAAGATTACCTATCCTTGGTCTATGATTGATAAGATTACTCCTCGTCCACACGAGAAGGTACAGGCGATGCTCGTTGAGGATGGTTTCGAGGATAACAATACGATTATCACCGAGAAGCATACTTTCACCGCTCCTTTCGTAAATGCCGAGGAAGTGCAGTATCTCGTTTGCGAGGATACTTATACCAACGGTCGTCCGCCATTGGAGTTGGGCGGTGCGCTCTATACCACCCGCAAGACTGTAGATGAGGTTGAAACCATGAAGGTAACCACCTGTCTGAACCCTCTCCATACAGCGATGTCAATCTATGGCTGCATGCTCGACTACACCCTGATTTCTGCCGAGATGGCTGATGAGGACCTTCGTGCCTTCATCCAGAAGATCGGTTATATCGAGGCAATGCCAGTAGTAACAGATCCAGGTGTATTGAACCCATACGAGTTTATCGGCACCGTTATCAACAAGCGTCTGCCTAACCCGTTCATGCCTGATGCTCCTCAGCGTATCGCTACCGATACCAGCCAGAAACTCTCTATCCGTTTCGGTGAGACTATCAAGAAGTATATCGACCGCGGTCTCGATAAGAGCAATCTCGTGTTGATTCCTCTGGTATTGGCAGGTTATGCCCGTTATCTCAAGGCATTGGATGATAACCTGAAGCCATTCGAGCCATCTTCTGACCCATTGTTGGCAGAGCTCCAGACTATCGTAGCTCCTCTTGAAGTAGGCAAGGCAGATCAGGACTACTCTTGCCTCAAGAACCTCTATTCCCGCAAGGATGTGTTCGGTCTTGATCTCTATGAGGCTGGCTTCGGCGAGCAGATTGAGGGCATGGTGAAGGAACTCTTTGCAGGTAAGGGTGCTGTAAGAGCGACATTGCATAAATATGTTTCTGCAAGATAATTCATTTTTAAACTTATACATTATATAATATATATGGAAAGAACATGGCGCTGGTTTGGCAAGAAAGATAAGATTACACTTGCACAGTTGAAACAGATTGGTGTTGAGGGCATTGTTACCGCATTGCACGATGTTCCTCTGGGTGAGGTTTGGACACGCGAGAAGATTCATGAACTCAAGGAGTACATCGAGTCTTACGGTATGAAATGGAGCGTGGTAGAGTCTTTGCCTGTAGTTGAAACCCTGAAATATGGCGGTCCTGACCGTGATCATCAGATTGAGGTCTATAAGCAGAGTCTCCGCAACCTGGGCGAGGAAGGCATCAAGTGCATCTGCTACAACTTTATGCCTGTTTTGGACTGGGCTCGTACCGATTTGTCACACGAGAATCCTAACGGAGCCAACAACCTCTATATGAACTGGGGCGAGTTTGC
>ENA-OZLD01000368-OZLD01000368.1-human-gut-metagenome-genome-assembly--contig:-NODE-368-length-11802-cov-4.287818_pt1 | contig 11802 bp, 10 predicted proteins | sample MGYA00244834_ERZ653780 | MGnify/ENA primary metagenome ERZ653780 (study PRJEB26926, sample SAMN06164474) | human gut metagenome | biome: ENVO:00009003; feature: ENVO:2100002; material: ENVO:00002003...
TGCAGCGTAGTCTCGTGGGCTCGGAGATGTGTATAAGAGACAGGCGCAAGTTCTTTGGCTTGTCCTTCACTGACGGTATTATTGTCGTAAGTGTTTTGGATAGCGTGGATGCCTATTACCAAGAGGGAAATGCCTTACACCATTGCGTAGGACAATGCAAATACTACAAGAAGCCCAACTCACTTGTCTTGTCCGCCAGAATTGACGGAGAACGCATCGAGACAGTGGAATTGAGCCTTGAAACATTCAAAGTGTTACAGTCTCGTGGCATTTGCAATGGCAATTCTCCTTATCACGATGCCATTATCAATCTCGTACAGAAGAATGTCGGACTGGTCATGGAGAGAATGACTGCATAATAAATTCGTGTTGCAAGCTGACCTCATTATGGTTGGCTTGCAATACCGCTGTCACAACCCGAATAATCGCAAAATCCAAGATGCAGTACAAACAAGTCTACATCTTGGATTTCATCTTATACTTTATCCTGGGAATGTGTCTGCTTTCTTCTTGCGACCACGCTTCTTGGGCATTTCGACATCTTTGATGGAAAGTTCCTCGGAGGCATCTACCCCTTGTAGTTCCAAAGCGGATTTCTCAATGGCTACATCGCCATAAGTCTCATAGGTTCCTTTTTCCTCTATCGAGCCTAACACGTTTTCCAGTTCTGCTTTTGCGATATTCGCATCCGATGAAGTCTCTTTTGTAGCGGGTGTTTTCTTGGCACTCAGACATTCGATGCTGTTCGCTTCTACTTCCAACATATACTGCTTGTTGCCATTCTTGTCCACATAGCTATGGTTGACCACTCTGCCTTCAACAGCAACAGCCGCTCCTTTGTAGAGTCGATTCTTTGCAACATATGCCAATCTGTTCCATACCACGACATTGACCCATGTCGTGTATTTACCTTTGTCACCATTTGCATCATAATCGCAATCCTTTACCGCTACACGTAGACGTGACACTGTCGTAGTTTTGTCTACATAGTGAAAATATGGGTCTTTGCCCAATCTTCCCACAAGATTTACCTTATTAACTCCCATGTCTGTTTTACTTGCTTTGTTCTTGAATGTTTCTTTTGGCTGTACTTAGTTTTTCAATGTCGTCAGCCACAATCTGGGTAACATTGTGCGTTACGCCTTCCTTGTCCTCATAGGAGTTTGATGACAAATGTCCTTTCATGTATACCTTGTCACCTGTATGATAATACTGTTGGGCTACTGATGCCAGATTGTTCCACAGTATGACTTCAAGCCATTCTGTTTCTTCTACATTGTCTTTTTTATGGTTGACTCCGAGTGATATACGGGCAACTATTGTTTCTTTTGTTGTTCGAACGACAGGCTCTGCACCAAGCCGTCCGATAATCGTCAAGTTGTTCATGTCTCAAATTTTTGATTGCTGTCCTTCTTTGCTTGTTCCATTATCTTATCGCGATTCGGGATGCGAGCTGTTCTACCTAAACATACGACTCCTACAACACGAACGCCATAAGCTTGCAGTTCTGCTATATGCGTCCGTATGGAGTCACCAGTAGTACAGACATCGTCTATCAGTACACAATTGCGTTTGCCCACTACATTGGCGTCCACCACGATGTTGGAGGTTACTGATATTTTCGACCTATCCATACTTTTATGCTTACTCTTTCTATGCGCTATATATGTCATGCTGTACATTTCCGGTGTCAGCTCACGGTAGCGACCGAGTTGCTTCGCCAAAGAGCAGAAACGCAAATAATAGTTCCGCTCATTACTGCATGGCATAAACAGGATTGTAAGGTTTCCGCTCAATCCGAGCTTGGCTATGGCTGTCAGATAGTATTCCGAAGCGTCTCTTTTACCTTCCTTGAACTCATTGACAAGCCAAGACAAATCCCTTTGGTCTTCTGTCCCAAAATTCCTAATTCTCATAGGTAGATAATAGTCATAGAATACGAATGGAATTGTTTCACCAAGACCATTTTCAAACGCATTGGGTGTCAGTGGTTGCTCATCCATGAACTTACGCATGGCAGCACAAGCATAGAACATCATTGCTTTTTGTTCCCCTGCGAGTAGGGCATTACGATAGCCCCACTCGCATTCCTCAATACTGGCACCACGTTGTCCGATTATCATATAGGCATGTGTGGCTTTTGTTTTCCAACGCTTGCCCCACCAGTAAGCTATCCTTACAGACAGATAGCTGACAATGATGACAATCGCGATAAAATACTCTTCATCCATCAAGCATTAATCTGTTATGGTCACATCCTCGTCTTTACCGTCTGCCCATGGTTCAATATCGACTTTGGACACTTCTACCTTGTGGTTGCTGATGGTCAATGTGTAGATGTATTTCTTACCTTTCTCAAATATCACGCCTTCTGTTGATTGTGCTGTCGGGTATTTTATACCGTCAATGGTGAGATTGAATGACAGTTTGGAGGCTGAACCGCCGAACTTGCTGAATACGAACCACTGATCCTCCAGCGTTCCTTCTTCTGAGACTGTCCCCGTAAAACTCAAGGTTCCTGATCCTTCTGTTGACTGAAGTTTTTCTGTTTTCACATCGAAGCTGCCATTCAGCATCATCGAGGAACCAGAGACGGTTCCAGTTGTAATGACTCCATCGCCTGTGTAGTCACCTCTCTTCACTTTTACAACGAGTTTGGAACGGATGTGCTTCATTGTCAACTGTACAGTTGGGTTTGTGTTTGATGCATTTGACACGACATCATACAGATAATCGGTACCGTCATCAACAGACAGAGTCACCTTCTTGTCTTGCATTTTCTCGTTATACGGATAAACGGCATACACACGTGCCTTACTGCTTGTCAAGGCTACATTGTTCAGGAATGTCCATCCATTTGTACCCTTTGTTACCTTGATGTTTGAGTAGACTGTACCATTGTAGGTATCATTAACGATGTCATCCACCCACACGCCCAAAGCATCACCGTCTACGAAGGATTCTTTTTCCGTAGCTGTCCGAGTAAGACGATACCCCTCTTTGTTCACTTCACTGATACTCAACTGGCATTGCTCCTTGTCTGCGTTGCATCCACATAGATACACGTCACTCTCAGAACACGATGTCATTGCAGCAAACATTGCTCCTGCAACGAGGAATGTACTTGTTTTATTCATTTCGAAAGTTTTGATATGTGATAAATTGCGATTGTTTAGCGGCTTTCTTGAAACCACTGCAAAGGTACGGCTGTGAGTTGAAGTGGCTTCATGCTCACACTGACATGTCAGCGCTTTTCGCATTTTGCTATTCATAGACTCTTGACTGTTTTTATTATTGTCTTCACACGTTCATCCATCAAAACATTGTTTATAGCATGGTTTGCTGTGGTCAAATCACTTCTGTTGACATATCCCTCTTTTTTATATGCCCAAAGCAGCTTGTGCTTGTATATGGGAGCTTGCCAATACTTTCCGATGTATCCGTAATTGGACAAGGCTTGCATTACTGCACACAACAATCGAAGGTTACGCACTTTCAATTCTGTCTGCTCGCATTTGAAGAATGCCCCCAACACTTCTTTGGTCAGTGCTACTGGATGGGCAAATACCATCATGTCATCAAGCATTTGTACCAATATCTCTAATTGCCCATCGTTGAATGATGACTTGAATGTTGGTGTTTTCATCTCACTTGTACAATAATGCCCCAATGGTGGCGGTTCCTCACACTGTATACCGACAAGGTTCATTTGCCGATAGCCTTTTGTCACACAATCCTGCATGAATACATACAGGTCTTGATTCTTTACTCTCAGTGCTTCCAGTAATAGCAGTATGTCTGCCTTCTTCCAATTCTCAATTGTTTGCTTCTGTCCATCATTCTCGATGGCTACAAATGTTGCTTTTCTTTCCATTTTTTAATCATTAAACTGTTTGTCTATATATAGCCTAATGATTGCACGCAACATTATTGGAATAGTTGTCTCCTTTGTTTACTTACACTTGTCAGCCCATCATTTTTCTATGCAAAGTTACTGCATTGAGTGAACGTCAAGCATCGCCTTTGGGCTAAGCACTTCGGAATGGAACGGCAGCCTTCCCAAATCAAAGATATTGGGTATTCCGTTCAATTCCTTGTCATTTGCTTGCCTTATCACTCTTGTCATGCAGTTTAGAAATGCACGAAAAATCAAGTTCCCGACAAGCGAAGCTGATAAGGCTTCAATCAAAGGGAAGAAAATAAAATTCAATTCAAACGGATATGAAAGTAAAAAGACTGACAAAAGGCCAAGGCAAGCGGTTTGACATCTGCCGTTTCCCTAATTTCCACAAGACAGGCAGTGTGCAATGCATGAAAAGCCTTTATTATGGCAAAGACGCATTGTTGGTACGTTGTGGTGATTATATCTACAACGTGACAAGCGAACCGAATATTTATGAACAAGCAAAATAGTATTGATATGACGAACAAACTGATTACGCCTCAGTTTATGGAGGCAATAAAAAACTTTCCTCTTTACTCTCAAGAGGAAAAAGGCAAAGACGCTATTTGTGTGGCTGTATTTACCATAGGACGCATCAGATGGTTTGTTCTTGAAGGACAGACTGAAGGAAATGACTTTATGTTATTCACTATTGTATGCGGATTGTGCGAAACGGAATACGGCTATGTATCAGCAAACGAATTGGAGAAAATAGAGATTGATGGCACCAAGTATGGGATTAATGACAAGTTCCATGTATGTCAGGCAAAAGGTTTTACACCAACCAAACTGAAGAACATACAAGACAATGAATTGCGTAGCTTTCTTCATCGCCTTTACTCAAAGCCCCAAAAGAACTAATTTGTAACATCTGCCGTAGGCTGCTCAAACCAGTCTACGGCACAAAAACTATCACAATATGGAAAAGATACAAGACATGGTTATCAGTGTAGCCGAAAAAGAAGGTTGGGCTGTCACTATCGAGGAGCAGAATGAATTACGCATCACTTTCAATTTTGCAAAGTTCACGCCCCAAGGACAGGATTTCTCTTTCTCTGCCAACACTTTTGACAGCGACCCCGATGTGCTTTTGGAGAATATCTTTGACTATTACCAAGACTACGACCCGGATTACGAAGCCTACCTGTGGATTGGCGAAGACGGACACGGACATAACGGTGCGCCATACCACATAGCCGACATCGTAGCGGACATGAACGCTGCTGAGGATATGGTCTATCAGTTGCACACGGCACTCAGTAACGCTTTCAACGCTTAGACCAAACAAAAGTCAGCCGTAAGGAGAGGACAATAACTTCTCCCTACGGCTGACTTCTCTTATCTGCGGAACGTAGCCTTTGCCACATTCTCTTCTTCCGCGTTTTCCTCTTGTAACTGATAGTCTGGCAACTCACAAAGCGTATTATACACGTCCTCGATATTGTCTGCAAGTGACAAGCTGTGGTCGTAGCTGAGAATATGCTGCACTGCCAACCCGGCATTAGTAACAGTTCCGACCTCAAAACTGTCGTGCTCACGGTCGTATTGCAGATGTAGCATATCGCCATTTGGCATTTCAAAGACTGTAGCTTTGCGCTTTGACAAATCAGAAAAGTCTTCGGCAATCATTGCCTTGCCCACTTCTTCCACATCCTTTGATGCCTCAGAAGGCAATCCGTATCGAGTAATACTGTCACGAACATCTTTCTCTGTCACCTTGCGCATCACCTCATAGGTGCCGCCAACACTACCATTATATACCACAGCGTAATGGGCATCGTCTACCAATACATCGTCACCACGGTTCTGCACGGCACTCTTATACGTGTGTTCCAAATCAATGGCATCGCCTTGGTCATATTCCTTTGCCTCTTGCAGCAGACGGTCATAGTCACCTATATCTTTCAAACTATCCAATACACTTGTGTCATCAGTACTCTGCAGATAGGCAACAGAAGCATAATATGGTGTAACAGTCTTATTATCTGCAGCTTTCTGGTCTGCTTCTTTTGCAACATCCTCCGTTTGTGCTTCTTCCAGTTCGAGCGACATCTTATCAATATGTTGATTGATGATCGATGTCGCTTTCTTCACATCAAGCAACGTGGTCTTGATAAACTGTGGTGACTCTTTCAGACTTTCCAACCACGACTTCAAATAAGCTGCACTGTCTTCCTTGATATGCTTTGCCATTCCATATCTTTGGGCGACAAGCGCACTGCCTAATTCTGCCACCAATTCCTCACGTGCATACTCAGATGAACCGAATGTTGTAGGTTTGAAACGGTCGAGTACTGTCTCATGTCCAGTCGAGTGTGCCATCTCATGAAACAAGGTTCCATAGAACGATTCTCCATCCACAAACTGTTGCTTCTCCGGCACTACAATCATATTCTTGCTAATTGAGAAATATGCATTGTTTCCATATTGTGGCTTGATGGGACAGATCCAGCGGTTGTCCTTAATCATTGCATCGATAGGAGCGAATGAGAACTGTTCGCCTTGTTCCTGCGTCGGTTTTACATACTCTGTTTCCAACTTTGCCCACATCTCGGGACGAGCTTCCTGCAAGTTGGTTTGCTGTACATTGAAAACTCTATAGACCTGTAGTTTCGGATATACATTGTACTGCTTCCGCATTTCTTCCGACAGTTGACGGTAGTCATCATATTTGATGCGTTCCCTGGTGTCCTTATCAACGCAGGTAAAGGTGGTTATAAAAACAGGAAACGCTCTCTCCCCCTTCAACACAGACACACGTGGCAATGTCTCTCCGTTGGCATCCTTTTTCTCCGTATTGTTCAACCGCTGCACACAGTCGAATGTACAGAAACGGGGTATCTTCCAACCTTGTTTTTCGCATTGGATGAGCAACATAAGAGCGTTCATACCATTATAATCTCTACCATTAAGGTTCTTCGGCCATTGCAGTGCACCATCTGTAAACCAAGGCTTTTTCCAGTCTTTGTCAATGCTTTGGATTTTTTCTATCATCATTTCAGCAAATAGGTCCAAAGCTTTTTCCTCACTGCTCGGACCATCACTGGTTGGTTTGTTGTATCTTGCCATAAGCGTCAAGCATTAGGGTTATACGGCTGTGGTACGTATTCCGCCAATTCGTCCACTTTACATGAGAATGTGAGTCGGTCGTTATAGAGTGACAACTCCAGTTCGCCCTTAGCTGTTATTCGGCATCCTGGTACTAACCACGCCTCACGCTCCTTGTTGAAGCGGACAAGTCGTACCCAGATATATTCAAAACCGTTTTCTGCTTTAGTCGCTGAATAAGCTGAAAACATTTGGTACGGCTCACCCTTCTTGCTCTTTTTCTCGTCGATGGTTTTACCTATCTTTCCACGGAACTCCAACTGTCCTACAATGCTGTCTTCCTTTACTGTTGTATCGGTATGGATAGCTGTCGCATTCATGTTGTAATACATGTTCTCACCATGTTTCCTGGGGATAAGCACACCGATTGCTTCTATGCGCTGTCCCGTCACAATATTGCCTACTTCCGTCAGTGTTCCATCCTTCAACACGCTAACTTCAATTGTTTTATTGATTCCGTTCTTGGCAGGGATGACCACTGCAACACTAAATGTTACGAACGGCTTCCCTTCTTTATTCGTGCGACATGTGGCAGCTTTTCTCACCACACCGCAAATAGTTACATTACATTTCATCATAGTCTTTTACTTTTTAAGAAGTTATCTCAATCATCACACTTCATTTATCTGTGCATGCTTTCGTTGCGTCCCTGCTGTTCCTGCATTCCTTGCTCAAAATTTTGCGAAGCCTGTTGACTGATGACAATGCTGTTTACCATTCCTGCTACTCGCAACCGTTTGGTATCTTCGCTCAATCCTTGGTCGTTCAAGGTGGTGGACAGTCTGCTCAATTCTGCTGATGTCAGTTCACGGCTTACTTTGACATTGCCATTGTCTGCCGTCAGTATCGCACGACCATTGTCACCAATACTCAGACAGCACATTTTCATGCCTGATACCAGTGACGTCAAATCTACAGACCGTTCACTGACAGATTGACTGATAGCTGCCTTCTGTTCCTCGGCTTCTTTGTTATCTATTTTCACAGCCAATATCATCAACGATGAGAAAGCTGTCATTGCCATTTCCAAGATAGGGTCACTGCCAACTGGTAATCCTACACCGCTATCTTCAGACGACAGCAACTTCTTCATCCATGCATCGGGTGACATACTTTCTGTATTGCTTGGCACATCGGTTTTGTATTTTGCCAACAGGTCGTTGCCATTATACAAGACTTGCTGTTTGATGTTGCCTTTTTGTGCGATTTCTGCCAGATAACTCGCAGGATCCACGTCCCTACTTGTCCCGTCTGTGGCAATTGTTTTTACTCCAAAATGCAGATGCTCTCCAGTGGTTCTTGTTCCTGTATTGCCAGTCACACCTATCTTTTGTCCAGCTGACACGGCATCGCCCACTTTTACATTTACCTCCGACAAATGCATATAGGTGGTTTGCACCTTGCTGCCGTCCTCACGATTGTATTCCACCGTGATACTTTTTCCTCCTGCTGTATTCACATTCTGGTTGACGGCTACCACCTTACCGCCATTCTCGGTTGCTAATACGGCATCATGCTTACAACGGATGTCTATGCCTTTATGCATTTGCTGCTTGCTCTTGTCCATCGGATCTTGACGCATACCGAACGGAGAAGTGATGAATAGATAGGTTTCACGGAGCAAAGGGAATGAATACTTGCCATTTGGTCGTTTGTCTTGTTCTCGTTCTTCGCTTGCTGCTTGTCTTGGATTGTTCTCCACTCCGAATGACTTCCCTTGCGCCTTCATCTCGCTCATCACTTGCTGGTCATACTTCTGTAGCCCATTCCTCTCGATGATGTCCTGCAAATGTGTTGCATACCCCATACCTGATGCGTACCCGGCTTTGGCAATCCCTTTAGTCCAACCCTTATAGTCATCTGGTGACAGCTGAAAGCACTTGGCATAACGCTGATTGTTTGCGAGGAACTTGGAATGGTGCTCGTAGCTGTCTGCCACAGAACTGTACTTACAAAACTTTTCATTGGGCTTATCATCCGTATATACCAGATATTCACCTCCGTTCTTCAACCACGAAGCTGTTGCTTTGATGCCAAAGTGATTATTCCCTAATCGTGACAGTTCACTCTCTCCATTACTGCTTTCCAGCATGCCTTGCGCTAAGGTAACGGAAGCAGGAATGCCATAACGCTTCATCTGCTCCATAGCCGCCTCTGCATATTTGTCGGCGTATGATTGGTTCTTGCTCATTGTTCTTATTACTTTTTGTTATCCTTTTACTGTTTTTAATCTCATTGGTATACCTACCGCTTCATTCCTCTCAATGGTTCTACCAACTCTTTCACTTCCTCCTGCTTGTGCCGTTTGGGCTCTTCCAACATATCGCAGATGGCTACTCGTTGTCCTTCCCGTATCAGTTTGGGCAGGTAGGTGTCAAGGGCATGGTATGGAAAGCCTGCCATTTCTTTGATATTGCCGCTTGCTCGTCTGGTCAGCGTGATTCCTAATATCTCAGACCCTTTGCGTGCATCTTGATTGTACATCTCATAGAAATCACCAATGCGGAACAACAATAATGCATCTTGGTGCTTGGCTTTCAAGTCTTCCCATTGCTTTTTTATGCCAGATGATTTTTGCTCTTTCTTGCGTTGGGTTTCTTGTGCTTTCTTTTCCTCAGCAGCTTTTTCCTCCTTGGCTTTCTCCTCGGATTTGTCTTGTTTATCTTCTTCCTCGTGACATTCCCGGTGTTCCTCTTCGTGCTTCTCTGTGGTTCCTTGCTGTTCCTGCTTCACCTCGGTCTCTACTTCCTGTTTCTCCGATGATGTCTGTTCTTGTTTTTCTCCTGCTTTCAGCACGTCAGCAAATAGGGTTGCTGCCAAATGGGTTTTATAGCTGTTTCTGTCTTCTGCTACCCATAACCGCTGCCATTGCTGTGGGGTAATGCATCGGGGCTTCATCTTCTCTCCGTCGATGGTTGCTGAACAAAGAATGCCATTTTCTTTGGTCTTGAATACGCACACACGTTCTATGCGGTTCATATCTATGTCCTGGTCATTGCTCCCGAACAGGTCCACTTTCAAGTCAGGTTGTACGGCTGCACGGTGGTGATACTTGTTTGCCAACTCCATCTTTACTGCTTCAAAATTGTCCATCGACTGCTTCAGTGTAGTAAAGAACTGGTTGATGTCTGCCTTGTCTGGATATATGCTATATCCGTTCTGTCCCTCGGGCTTGATATACAATGCCCAACGGTTTTTGTCGTCTTGTATCATCTGTACTTGACTGAACCCAACATCCTTGGCTCGCTCTACAGCAGGACTGGCATCTAATGTGGATAGATGTTCCAACGACCAATTTTTCAGTCGGGCGATGTCCACTTGCTTGTCCGCAAAGTAACTGTCATCGGGACGGTACCCCAATGCTCCGTCAGGATTGTAGAAGCGTACGGTTTCGATGCCTTCACGTTCCAATGCTTTCTGGATGCGCTGCTTGCTCATGCCCTGTATCTCATTGTTCACTTCTAATGAGGCTCCTGACGGCATAACCACGTCGGCTGTCTTTTTCTCCTTGTCGATGACCAATACGATGGTCTTGTTGTCTTTGTCGGGATGCTGTTTGATTGCATCCGCAATTAGATAGTGTTTAGGCAACTGGTCCATCAGTTCTTTGGTCTCTCGCTGATTTCGCATGGTGGAGTATTCTATCTTTTCTCCTTGCTCTGCCTTGCGCATCACTAAAAGGGCATTGTTTACATCACTCTCTACAGCATCTATCAGGCAGGGATTTTCCTTCAACTCACGAGCCCAGTAATCTGTCAGATGCAAGCCTTCTTCTGACAATCGCGCTGGCAGTCCAAACTCCAACATTTTCACTCCTGAAGCTAATTCTGCCACCAATCGTTCTCTTTTTATGGCATCCTCCGATGGGGCTGTACCATTTTTCATCACCATGCCTTCACGTGCCAACCGCTGCTGATGTCCTGTGGCAGAAACAATCTGGCGCAATGTTTCTTGCACATAGTCATTGTAATGCTCAAAGTCCTTTTGGCGTGGCATATACACCGCATCCTTTTCCGTGTCATAATGTGCGACACCGCTGCCGTCCGTACGTATGGATACCAGATTGTCACGCATTTTCAATAGGAAATCATTGAAGCGAACATGCATGGCTCGCTCATCTCCTTCTCCCTGACCTCGCTCCTCAGCTGTGCCATAATCTGCCAACAGTTTTTTGTATTCTTTCTCATTGGCAAATGGCATTGTGGTCTGGTCAATGCAAAACAGTGTGCGTATCTCTCGATTGTGTACACCTTTATATTGCTTCTGCTGTTCTGCATCCAATGCCTGATAGTCGTTTCGACTGATAATATCCTTTGGATTGTTACGATTGACGTATTGGTTCCAATTATAGAAAAGGAACGGTACTCCTCGTTCATGCTCCCTTACCGCTACTCCTTGTCTTTTTGCCTCACTGAAAGGCATAAAAAGGTTGGTCTTGCTACCTGACTTGTCCGAATGCAATGACATGATCAATGCATTGAACGGACTTACTGTCAATCCCTTGGGATAGAAACTTGGATAGGTCTTGCCCGATGCGTTCAACCAATATCCTTTTGCTGATGGCGCACTGCCCAACGCCGTAGAGAGTAATTCCACTTGTCTCTCTGCTGCTGTCTTTTCCGCCTGACTCTTTTCTTTCATATCTTGCTCCTTTATACTTCTATGTGTTTGTTTTTATTCTGTTTATCGCCGTGTCTGTTTTCCGAGTGGCACATCGTGCCACAGCTTTGCATTCAGATAAAGCAGTCGAG
>ENA-OZLD01000376-OZLD01000376.1-human-gut-metagenome-genome-assembly--contig:-NODE-376-length-11705-cov-6.524120_pt1 | contig 11705 bp, 10 predicted proteins | sample MGYA00244834_ERZ653780 | MGnify/ENA primary metagenome ERZ653780 (study PRJEB26926, sample SAMN06164474) | human gut metagenome | biome: ENVO:00009003; feature: ENVO:2100002; material: ENVO:00002003...
CGAGATGCAGCGTAGTCTCGTGGGCTCGGAGATGTGTATAAGAGACAGCCCTTGACACCGCTCTCGAATGGGCAAAGAAAACAAATGGCATTGTCACTTTCACATTTCACTGGTTCTCTCCGATTGGAGGTCGTGACAAGAGTTTCTACACAGAGCACACTGACTTCGACGCTGAAAAGGTGCTCATTCCAGGAACAAGAGAACGTGATGCTTTCTACCACGATATGGACATCATCGCAAAGGAACTCCGAAGATTCCAGCTTGAAGATATCCCGGTTCTGTGGAGACCTTTCCACGAGTCCGAGGGCACCTGGTTCTGGTGGGGTGCCAAAGGTCCTGCTGTTGCGGCAAAGCTCTACAGACTCATGTTCGACTACTATACAAATGTACTGAACATCAACAACCTTATATGGGTATGGAACTGTCCTACAAAAGGCGTATACCCTGGAGATGACTTCGTTGATATTGTCTCCATGGACATATATCTGCCGGAATACACAGCAACCGATTACAGTGAAGAATACACAAAGCTTGTAGAAGCTACCTCTCCGAACAAGGTTGCCGCCCTTACCGAAGTTGGATATATACCGGATATACATCTTCTGGAGAAGTCACACACTCCATGGGCATACTACATGACATGGTCTGAAGAATTCTGCATAGGAGAAAAATTCAATTCCAACGAAAATCTTAAGGCTATGTATGACAGCCAATATGCTGTTACCGGAAAGTAAGTGGGTAAGTCTGTTATATGTAACGGCTGTAATGCTCACTTTATAAAACGACTTCAAAAATCGTTCCTCCAGACGGATTAGACTTAACTGCAATATTGCCATCATGCACTATCACGATCTCGCGGACAAGAGCAAGTCCCAGTCCTACGCCACCAAGCTCACGGCTTCTGGATTTATCCACGCGAAAGAAAGGTTCAAACACGCGATCCTTCAGTTCTTCCGGGATACCATTTCCGGTATCCTCTACTGACAGGTAAACGTGTTTTTCCTTCTGACGCGCTGTCACTGTAACCCGTCCTCCTGTGCGGTTATATTTTATAGCATTCTCAACAAGATTGTATAACATCCTGTAAATAAGGATGTCACTTCCTATCATCGTTACATCCGTACATTCTCCAATAAGTTCTATATCCTTTTCCTGTGCAAGAGGTTCCAGATCCGCCAATACCTCATCAACAAGCGCGTCGACCATTATTTTATCATCCCGGCTCACAGTTTGAAGCTCACTCATATCAAGAAGTGTCTTTACCATTTTGCTGAGTCTCTCATTCTGTTCAGTGACCATCTTTATCGTCTGCAGAGTAACTTCGTCATCTCCCGGATGCCGGGAAGAATTATATGAATCAAGCTGTATCTGCATTAAAGACAGTGGAGTTCTGAGCTCATGTGCTGCATTTGCAGTAAACTGTCTCTGTATCTCAAATGCATCCGAGAGGCGTTCAAGCATCTTGTTATATGAAACGCTGAGCTGGTTCAGTTCTTTAACACTGTTTTCTTCTATTCGTGAATCCGCCAGATTCTGTGCCTGTACCTCTTCAATTTTATCAGAAAATTCACTGATAGGCTTTAGTGCATGCCCACTTATAAAATATGTAGCTACTCCGCCAAGCAGGGCCAGCAAGGCAGAAATTATCAGGCTGTTTTTCTTGTAATCTGCCTTATTATTGTACACCTTAACAGAAAAATCATTTGCAAATTCATCCCACTTATCCTCTGGAATACTGATATATATCTCATCAGTACCGCTCCCATTATCATCTCCCTGGGCATCAACGGTTTCTTGCAGAGAATCAATATAATACACTCCATTTTTATAGACAAGCAAAGTAAGGCATCCACATATAAGTGCAATATATAACGTGATTATACAGGTAAGCCTCCACTGCAGCGACATTCTTTTCATCTGTCGGACTCCTCTCGTATTTTATATCCTTCTCCCACCTTGTTCAAAATCGGATCATATCCAAGCACTGCCTTAAGCTTTCTTCTCAGCGAAGACATATGTACTCTTATTGCTCCACTGAAGCTGTCAACCGAAGCATCCCAGACATGCTCCATCAATTCCTCCTGGCTTACCGGTCTGCCAAGATTAAGAAGCAGATATTCCAGGATTCCATTTTCTTTTCTTGTAAGGGGAACCTTCTCTCCTTTTGCGTATGCCTCACGTTTTATCGTGTCAAACTTTATGCCACCGCTTTCCAGACATACATCCTTCTGTACAAATTTTCTTCTTGTAAGGCTTCTGATACGTGCCTCAAGCTCCTGCAAATGAAATGGTTTTTCCATATAATCATTTGCACCCGCATCCAGCCCTTCAACCTTATCCGCGATCTGTCCCCTTGCAGATAATATGATAACCTTTGTCTCTTCATTTTTCTGTCTGAGTTCCTTTAAAATCTCCATTCCATCCACACCTGGCAGATTCAGATCCAGAACGATCAGATCATATTCCTCTGACAGAATGCATTCAAGAGCCTCTTCTCCGTCATAACAGGTATCCACCTCATACCCGACATCATACAGACTTTTCGCAATCATATCACATATCTGTTTCTCATCTTCAACTATCAATAATCTCAAAACTGTCACCTGTTTCTTAACAAAAATCCTTCTTAACAAAAATTTTACAACAGCTATTGTATAATACCAAAGTCAGCTGGTCAACAAACACAATCATGAAAGGAGCTACAATATCTTGAAGTACGGGAAAATATCTCAGATCATTTTACTCATCACGGGTATAGCAATGATCAGCTATGGTGCAGTCAGAGGTGAAGCGGCTGCCGTGCTCAGCAAAGCAATAAAATTATGTCTGGAGTGTGTAGGAATTGGATAAGAATAAATCACTGTCAAAAAAAACAGCCAGAATACGCGGATGGATACAGGCAGCAGCCACGCTGCTTACCAATATTCACATCCCCAATTTATTTAAAGGCAAGATCTATCAGGGCAAAGCAAAAACAGTATGCGTACCGGGACTAAACTGTTATTCCTGTCCTGCTGCAACAGGAGCGTGTCCCATAGGTGCATTTCAGGCGGTCGTCGGATCGTCCAAATTTAAATTTTCTTACTACATAACCGGTTTTTTCATTTTAATCGGTGTGATCCTCGGAAGATTTATATGTGGATTTTTGTGTCCATTTGGATGGTTTCAGGATCTGCTTCACAAAATCCCCGGGAAAAAGTTTTCCACAGCCAGGCTGAAACCACTAAGATACCTGAAATATATAATCCTTATTGTTTTCGTTATACTCCTGCCGATGCTTGTAACGAACTCCATAGGAATGGGAGACCCGTTCTTCTGTAAGTATATTTGTCCACAAGGTGTTCTGGAAGGTGCTATACCACTTTCACTCGGAAATGCAGCTATACGCTCTGCACTCGGAAAGCTGTTTTCATTTAAATGCCTTATTTTAATTACAGTTGTCGTTCTGAGTATTCTGTTCTACAGACCCTTCTGTAAATGGATTTGTCCTCTCGGCGCAATCTACTCATTATTCAACAAGGTCAGCCTTATGAGTATCAAGGTTGAAAGCAGCAAATGTGTCGGATGCGGTAAGTGTTCAAAGGCATGCAAAATGGATGTAGATGTATGCAAAACACCAAATCATCCGGAATGCATACGATGCGGAGCATGTATGAAGGCCTGTCCAAAAGACGCGATCCACTATCAATTTATGGGAAAGCCATGTTCCCAAAAGGGACATGAACAATCTTCCAAAACCAACGTGTAACAATCAGCCACACTAATATTATCTAAATTATTATTTAAAGGAGCAATTATTTATGAAGACAAAAAAAACATTAATATCTATTATCACTCTCTGTGCAGCATTATCTCTCACGGCATGTAACGGATCAGGATCTGCCACTACTGAGAATTCACAAAAAACCCAGACAGAATCTACCACTGAAGCTGTGGACAATTCCAACACAAAGCTGGATGATCTATATCAGCAGGAGAACCAGATATTTGCAGATCACCAGGATGTATGGAACAAGGCATTTGGCATGGCGAATAAAAGCGATGCTGATCCAAGCGGAGATTATGCCGATTATCTGGCCGGCATAATAGAATCGAACAAGGAATCCTTTACGGATGATGAACTGAAAACACTTAACAATGATATCGAAACTATCAGACAGATTGAAAAGCAGATATCCGAAATCGAAAATAATAATACAGGATCAGAGAGCACCGACCAGAACGACAGTTCCGAAGAAATCACACCTTTCAAGAGTTTCTCCGGCAAGGATTTGGATGGTAATTCTGTTGACGAAAGCCTGTTTTCCAATAATGCAGTAACTGTCGTTAATTTCTGGTTTACCGGCTGCAAGCCTTGTGTCGCAGAATTGTCCAAGCTTAATGAATTAAATGATGCCATCAAATCGATGGGCGGCGAGGTAGTAGGTATCAACACAGAGACATTTGACGGAAACGAAGATGCTATCAAGGAAGCCGCAGCCGTTCTTGACAGCCAGGGTGCAAAATACCGCAATATCTCCGTTGACTCTGATTCTAGCGTAGGCAAATATGCCTCCGACATCATGGCATTTCCTACAACCATACTAGTCGATAGAAATGGTAATATTGTCGGAGAGCCTATGCTTGGAGGGATCGACGATCAGGCTAACTACGACTCTCTCATGAAACAGATCCAGTCAGTGATCGACGCTGATAACAAGGATAAATAATTATAGTTGACTTTAAATTGAATATACTAATGAAATGACAAGAAGCCATTCTGCTTTTCAAAAAAGGTCATCCGGTTTTCAAGAAACCAGATGACCTTTTCCCGTGCAATAAAATTTCATATGCTTACTCCCTTCTTTTTGCCCCCCGTCTTTTACACTTCAATTCCCATCGCACGTATTGCATTTATATTTTTTTCTGCGCGCTCTGCCTTTAATTGTGAAACTTCTTTTTGGGTTGCTTCATCTTCAAAAAGTTTCCCATATCTTTCAATATTGTCACGAAACCGCCTTTCATACCAAGTCAATTCCCGCTCTCCTTCTTCTTCCGTAATTTTATTATCTAGAATGTCTTGCTTTAATTCCATTTTTATCTCTTGATAATCACTTTGCACTTTCACTCTATAGGATTCTTTATTCGGATACTTTGCCGGCAAAATAAATACATCCTCATTACATTCAGTTTTTCTGCTGATATACAAATTACTAAAATCATATAACTCTAAATAATCCACGCATGTCTTTAAATCCACCACCTTGTCAAACGCCGGAATTATATAATGCTCTATTCCAGTCATGGCAAACGCAATCTGTTCCCTAAGAGATGCTTCATCTCCCTTTTTGATGATATAATCAACCCCCGGCTGTTCATTCTCATACACCGTTATTTCATTGCATTTTGCCTTCATGTACATATGAGGCATCGTAGTATGTATCCAGTCCATACTGGCATACACAGACCGGTTCAGATTGATCTCCGGGCGGTATATACTGCCAACCGCACAGTATACTTCAAACCGTTTTTCCTCCAACTGTGGCGACAGCGCCTGCTCCAGCCGATAGTTGATGACTTGAATAATCTCGGGAGTTGCCATCCTCACAAAGTGCGGATACCTCCCCTTTACTTTCTTGAACCCATGCGGCTCCAGCGTTTCCTTAAACGCCGCTTTAAGACTCTTGTCCACTTCCAATGTTCCCATTTCTCTTTTTTCGCACATATCAGATGTACGATACCCCCTTTTCGTTAAATTTAATTAAAAAACGGAGTAAATACTGATGCACTCAGTGTTTACTTGACAAGCTCCAAACGGTCAGAAGCTGTATCTCTGACAAATGATTCCTGATATCATGGCGCATGCCGAGAACATTACATATAAGATTAATCAATTATATATTAAGACAGATAAACAACGCGCTGTTTATCGCATAAAAAACAATACATACTCCTACAACATGTTTCTTATCCGAATTCTCTCCCTGAAAAAACATGTCTGTAAGCTGCTTAATCAGATATATTCTGAACATGTTGCTCATAATCAAATCAATATCCAAGAATAATAAATCAATCGCATTCCCATCAGCCCCTATAGTTAAACAAAGCATTTACATTTTAGATTGTATCACCCATACCATCTTAAATCCAATGCTTTGTAGTAGGCTGCTAATCAGAACCGCCGCCATCATCTCCACTTTCAGATAAGCTCCGAGTATCACACCCGGAAGATGTATTCCTCAATGATTGCCGGTACTATTGCAAAACAGACATCCCTTTGCACCAAACCGATCATTCGCCAATTGCTTTATCAACCGGCCACGACTTTCTGAGAGCCATATAAGAGATCAGAAAGTTTGCAAGCCATCCCGCCGGCACCGCAAGCCAGACAAATTCGATACCAAAACGGGGCGCACAAATCAGGGCAACTGACAGACGGATCGCTAAGTTGACCATATTTGCAATGAGAAATGGGCGCATGATCCCAAGTCCTCGAAGGACCCCGTCGGTTGCCATCTTGATTCCCATGAAGATGAAAAAGTAGCCAATCCATCTCATATAGCCCCCAGACACCTGATATGCCAAAGCGGTTCCATCTTTGCCAAGGAATAAAGATGAAATCTGAGTATGCAGTGTTTCAATTACTATAAATGCGATGATCGCAAAGCACACATCCAACACCAACGCAGCCCGATATCCTTTTTTGATACGTTTGATTTTCTTTGCGCCAAGATTCTGAGAAACATACGGTGAAACTGCATTTCCAATGGATACAAATATCAGTGAAAAAACATTCTCTACCCTCATCGTTGCTGAGTAACCTGCAAGTGCCTGTGTACCGAATGGATTTACAACTGCCTGAACGATCATCATACCAATCGACACTGTGGACTGCTGAAGAACCGATGGTACGGCAATTCTAAGCATGAAATGTAACTCGTGCCTGTCAAACCAATCAAAACGGCCTTTATATTGGCGCATACGCCAAAGAAAAATCAGCAGTGAAAACACTGCGGATATTCCCTGGGCAATAAGAGTTGCAAGAGCTGCACCGAAAACGCCCAGGCCGAGGCCTGCCACCATCCAAAGATCCATAACAATATTCAAGACAGAAGAAAATATCAAAAGGCCCAACGGTATCTTTGATTCACCGATTGAATTGAACATTGTTGAAAGAATATTATACATAAACAAAAATGGAAATCCAGCAAAATAAACACGAAGATACAGCACCGCTTCATCCAGTATGTCAGCAGGTGTCTGAAGCAGCGTCATCATCGAACGTGAAAAGATAAGTCCCAATACACCCAAAAGTATGCTTAGGATCATAAAACTTATCAGCGATGTTGATACTATTGTTTTCATTTTACTATAATCCCTGGCTCCAAAATAGCGGCTCACAAGCACGCCCGCACCTATGCCGGCACCGAGTGCCACACAAATGAATACATTTGTAAGAGCGGCACATGCGCCAACAGCCGCAAGTGCAGATGATCCGACATACTGGCCAACTATTATTGAATCAGCCATATTATACACTTGTTGAAAAAAGCTGCCCAAGATCATAGGCATTGCAAAAACAGTCAGCGCTTTAAGCGGTGCATCTGTGATCAAATACTCATCTTTTGACATTATGTTATTCCTCCAAATTGAATATTAATCCACTTGTCCTTATTTACAACAAATACCATTTTTTAAATTCACAGCCAACAAATTCTGCGTCCTCTATTGTTTCATTTTCCAGTATCACATTTTCAAACATCTACAAGTGGAATCTATAAAATTCAAAACGATGAATCAGATTCCGCCTTATTAAACAATACCCTTTCTTAATTCAAAAAGTCTTGCCATAACAGGCTTTTTAAAATGCACCGTTAATACATTTCCTTTGAATTCAAAATCAACCGGTTCCTTCTTAGGATAAATGCAGGATACTTGCATATCGTCTCTGATAAATGGAATACTGTCCAATGGTATGGACAAACTATCATCTGTGCAGTTTATGCCGGCTTTCATGTACCTGTCATTATTTTTTCCTTCCATTTGCCGCTTCCATACTGCAAGATATGCTTTGTTTTCAAGCTGAAGGCCTCCGCATACCCACATATCCTCATTGTCAGCAATATCAATCGGCCAATAAGGTATCGCATATTTGATATCCTGACGAATCGTCTTATAACAGGCAATTCCCTCTTTCACTAATGCAAGACGTTCCGGCGGAAGTTGTGCCAAATGACCACTCTGATGAATACGAAGCAGCATGGCATTTATCATATTATAAATTACTTCTTCCTTGTCTCCCTGGCGCATCGGATACGACCAGACTGCCGCCTGTTCCGGAGTAACTCCTGCCACAGCATTTGCTGCTATCGTCGCATAATTCCGGTAATCTTCCTGATCCGATGTAGACTGAATACTATATCTGGAGAGCAACGCATAATCAATGCGAAGGCCTCCGCTGGAACAGTTTTCAATTACCAGATCCGGATAACGTGCAAATACATCATCAAGCCAGTTTAAATATGCTTTTTCATGTTCAAGCAGTCCCTGCCCCACACTTTCCGCGCCAAGTTCAGTACCTATGCCCGGTTCAATGTTATAATCCATCTTGATATATCCCACTCCGTAATCTTTGACTACCCGATCGATCACTTCATTGACATGTTCGATGACTTCCGGATTTCTAAAATCGAGCTGATATCTGCTACGGTCATATACACGCTTTCCATGACGGATAAAGAACCAGTCATCCGGAGCATTCTTTGCTTTCTCACAATTGATTCCCATCACTTCAAGTTCCAGCCAGACGCCCGGTATCATTCCCTTTTGACGAATGTAATCTGTTACTTCTTTAATTCCATTCGGAAAACGCTCCCTGCTTTCCTGCCATTCGCCGACACTGTCCCACCATTCTCCGGGAGCATACCAACCGGCATCTATCACATAGTATTCACAACCGCATTCCGCAGCCGCATCAATCAGCGGAAGTTCTTTCTCCGTTGTCGGATCACCAAACAGGCAATTCATATAATCGTTGAAAATAACCGGTAAATTCTCATCATCTTTATTCGGTCTTCGAATCATACGGCGATATTTTGTCAGCTCACTCATTGCTTTTTCAAAGCTGTCATCTGCCACACCCACAGCAACCGGTACCGATTCAAATGATTCGCCCGGCGCGAGATTTTTGAACCAGTGAGACTGTACTTCGGTCGGTCCGCTGACACAGACATAAAAATGCGTATTCTGATCACTGATCTCATAATGCCAGGAACCGTTATGTTCAATCTGCCAGAATAAGCTTGTATGTGCCTCTGTATTTTCTACATACCCTAATGGTAAATACTTCTTCGTAGACCAGTTTCCGGTATTCGATACTTCAAGCACCTGTGAAGTACGCTGGTATACCCCGGGTTGTGTTTGCGCCAGTCCTACATCTCCGAACTTATATTCTTTGATACTCATCTCTTTCTGCCATCCATTATAAGGAATGCGCACTCTCATTTTCGCATCGGAATTGCTTTTTCCCTCTTTTTCAATTCCTGTATAGCAAAATGAAGATAGATATTCCAGACACTGTGTACTATCGCCTTCATTGATTACTTTATTGACCATACGAACGATAGAAGTGCCCTTATAAAACTGCATTCTTGTTTCTACGCGGACATGTGTCTCTTCCTTATCTTCCTGATAAATGGTTATCTTACGTCCAATCTCATTCCAACTGTCTTCCATCCCCGCATAGGTCAATAAATATCCCGGTGCTGTACAAATATGTTTATTTCCATGCTTTTCATATGGGCGATTATATCCGGCAAGGTTTACCTGTACAAGTTGAAAAGCCTCATCGATAAATTGCTCTTTTCTTACCAGATCTTCTGCCTTACATTCCTTTCCAAATTTGCAAATATCATTTTCATCAAATTCTGCTTTTGAAAAATGCAGCAATTTGATCTGATTTTTATCTGTAATTCCAAATACAATATGAATTCCGTTTTCATTGATTTTGATGTATTTCATTTTTCTCCTCCATGCAATAAATTTGCAATATGCTTTTTTTGCACATCGCCCTATCCACTAGAACTTTTATCGGAAAGCCGATAAAATAATCATAACAAATATAATCTTATTCTACAATCTCCTTACACCACAAATAGAAATCCATTTCCAACAACAAAAGAGACACTCCCTAATAATCTCTTACTGGAAAGTGTCCCTGTTATTTTTCTGTTATTTGATTTCCCTGTGAATCAGGTCAAATTACTTTGCGTTTCTGTAGATGATATCGTTTCTTCCCGGACCGTTTGAAATCATGGTGATTGGGAATCCGATATGCTCTTCAACGAACTCGATGTACTTTCTGCAGTTCTCTGGAAGATCCTCGTACTTCTTGATTCCTCTGATATCTGTCTTCCAGCCTGGAAGTGTCTCATATACAGGCTTTGCTTTCTTGAGTTTTGATGTTGTTGGGAAGTCTGTTGTAACCTCACCGTCGATATCGTAGCCTACACATACCGGGATCTCATCGAGATATCCAAGTACATCAAGTACTGTAAATGCAACGTCTGTTGTTCCCTGGATACGGCAGCCATACTTTGATGCCACACAGTCGAACCAACCCATTCTTCTAGGTCTTCCTGTTGTTGCACCAAACTCACCGCCATCACCGCCGCGGCGTCTGAGCTCATCTGCCTCGTCGCCAAATATCTCACTTACAAACTCGCCTGCTCCTACTGCGCTTGAGTATGCCTTACATACAGTGATGATCTGCTTGATCTCGTATGGAGGTATACCTGCACCGATGGCACCGTAAGCTGCCAGAGTTGATGATGATGTAACCATAGGGTAGATTCCGTGATCCGGATCCTTCAGTGAACCAAGCTGACCCTCAAGAAGGATGTTCTTGCCCTCCTTGATCGCCTCATAGAGGTATGCTGATACGTCACATACATAAGGAGCAACCATCTCCTTATACTCCATGAGTGTGTTGAATATATCATCAACCTTTAAGAGTGGCTTGTGATACAGGTTCTCAAGAAGAACGTTCTTCTGTACTATAACTCTCTCGATCTTCTCCTTCAGTGCTTCCTCATCAAAGAGCTCGCTTACCTGGAAACCGATCTTTGCATATTTATCTGAATAGAATGGAGCGATTCCTGACTTTGTTGATCCGAATGACTTACCTGCAAGTCTCTCCTCCTCGTATTCGTCGAAGAGAATGTGGTATGGCATAACCATCTGTGCTCTGTCAGATACAAGGATCTTAGGCATTGGTACATTTCTGTCTGTGATGGACTTTATCTCCTTGAAAAGAAGAGGGATGTTAAGTGCAACACCATTTCCAATGATACTTGTTGTGTGACTGTAGAACACTCCTGATGGAAGTGTATGTAAAGCAAATTTACCATAGTCATTGACAATTGTGTGACCTGCGTTGGCACCACCCTGGAATCTTACGATTATGTCTGACTCCTGGCCTAACATGTCTGTGATCTTACCTTTTCCTTCGTCGCCCCAATTGGCTCCTACAACCGCTCTTACCATAATACTTTTCCTCGCTTTCGCAGCATTTTGAAATATTTTCTGATATCCGTATTGTGGCTGTTCAAATGTTTCTGCCTATACATAATATTTATAAGCAAATCACTCACAATACCTTCTCATTATAACACTATAACTGTCTCTTATACACATCTCCGAGCCCACGAGACTACGCTGCATCTCGT
>ENA-OZLD01000395-OZLD01000395.1-human-gut-metagenome-genome-assembly--contig:-NODE-395-length-11468-cov-4.601507_pt1 | contig 11468 bp, 8 predicted proteins | sample MGYA00244834_ERZ653780 | MGnify/ENA primary metagenome ERZ653780 (study PRJEB26926, sample SAMN06164474) | human gut metagenome | biome: ENVO:00009003; feature: ENVO:2100002; material: ENVO:00002003...
CCGAGATCTACACCTATTAAGTCGTCGGCAGCGTCAGATGTGTATAAGAGACAGGTATCAGATACCCCCGGTTGGTCGAAAATATATTTTTTCCATTTGCCCGAAGAAGTGCAACATCCTGCACAATGACCTGTCTGCTCACGTCAAATTCTTTTGCCAGTGTCGTGGCAGAAACTGCTTTGTCACTGTTTTTTAGTGCCTGTATAATTTTTCCACGCCTTTCTTCCCCGCTCATTTCTGGAATCCCACCTTCTTTAATTTTCTACCGGATGCAGATTTTTCAAAGAAATATCCAGAATCGGAGCCGAATGTGTCAGTGCTCCGCTGGAAACATAATCTACACCAAGCCCGGTCAGTCTTGCAATATTTTCTTTCGTCACATTTCCGGAAACTTCAATCTCTGCCCGTCCGTCAATATAGGCGATGGCTTCTTTCAGCGCATCGGTGTCCATATTATCCAGCATGATAATATCCGCACCTGCCTCCACAGCTTCCTTTACCATATCCAGACTTTCTACTTCTACCTCAATCTTACGGACAAACGGTGCATACTCCTTTGCAGCAGCAATCGCTTCTTTTACTCCGCCTGCAGCTCCGATATGATTATCTTTCAGCAATACCCCGTCGGAAAGATTATATCTGTGGTTATTTCCACCACCGATTCTTACTGCATATTTTTCAAAAATACGATTGTTTGGTGTTGTCTTTCTGGTATCCAGAAGTTTGATTCCGGTTCCTTTTAATAATTCTGCCACGGAATGTGTGTAGGTTGCAATTCCGCTCATACGCTGCAGATAATTCAGTGCGGTACGCTCTCCGCATAAAAGGGTCCGGATATCGCCATGCACTTTTGCCATAAGCTGTCCCTTATGAACTTCTGCTCCATCCTGCACCAAAAATTCAACGGTTGTCTTTTCATCGAGAAGGGTAAACACTCTCTCGAATACCTGTAGCCCGCATATAATGCCATCTTCTTTGCAGATAAGATCCACTTCTCCTGCCTGTGGATGAGGCATGACACTGTTTGTGGAGACATCCTCACTTGTGATATCTTCTTTTAAAGCACTGAGAATCCATGGATCTACATTTAATTTTAAAGTTACCTGATCGTACATCTCTCTCTCCTGATTTTCTTATTTTATTTTATCCGACCTGTGCACACTGCTTGCGAAATGCAACCGTTGCTTTTGTCCTTGCATCTTGTACCTGCTGCATCTTTGCATCTGCCGCGATAATCGCTTCCCGTACATATTCATGATACCGGCTCGCCAGTGCTGCGGCATCCGCATAGATACTCCGGTCAATTGCCGCAAACAGTTCCGGTGCTGTGGAAATCTTTTCCTTCTGCTCACTCATCTGCTTTGCCGCCCGTTTTGCAAATACAAGGCTTTCCAGCAGGGAATTACTTGCCAGACGGTTTTTTCCGTGTACTCCGTTACATGCCGTCTCTCCCACAGCATACAGACGTTCCATGGACGTATGGCTTTCGTGATCTACCCATACCCCACCCATGAAATAATGCTGTGCCGGTACCACAGGAATGCATTCTTTGGTTACATCATACCCCATTTCACGGCAATGTTCCACAATATTCGGGAAATGTTCCATCAATTCTTCTCTTGGAATGGTACGCAGATCTTCCCATACATGATCTGTTCCATCTTTTGCCATCTGCTTATAAATTTCTTCTGCCAGCAGATCACGCGGCAGCAGCTCATTGACAAACCGTTTCATATTCTTGTCATAAAGCTTTGCCCCTTCTCCGCGGACAGATTCCGAAATCAGAAAACTGCGTTCCTCTTCGTCCGGCGAATAGAATGTGGTCGGATGAATCTGTACATAATTCACATCTTTCAAACGGATTCCATGTTTGATGGAAAGTGCAAGGGCATCTCCGGTCAGATGACGGAAATTGGTCGAATGACGATATAATCCTCCGATTCCTCCACATGCCCAGACGGTATGCTCCGCTTCCACCGTTTCAATTGTACCGTCCTCCCTGCGGATTACGGTTCCGTAACAGCAGTTATCCTTCGTCACAATATCTACCATCCTGGTATTTTCCAATATGGTAATATTCGGACACTTGCGGGCAGCAGCAAGCAGCTTGCTTGTAATTTCTTCTCCTGTAATATCCTCATGAAAAAGGATACGCTTGTCCGAATGTGCTCCCTCTCTGGTAAATGCAAGATTGCCATTCTCGTCACGGGCAAAATCCACGCCAAATCCGATCAGGTCATGAATCACATCCTGTGACGAACGGATCATAATCGATACGGATTCCCGGTCATTTTCATAATGTCCCGCTTTCATCGTATCCTCAAAATAACTGTCATAATCACTGTCATCCTTAAGCATACAGATTCCTCCCTGTGCAAGATAAGAATCACTGCTCTTAACATCTGACTTTGTAATAATTGTAATCTGTTTCTCCCGCGGAAGATTTAATGCACAGTATAAACCGGAACATCCGCTTCCCACGATCAGAATATCTGTTTTCATTTTTGCCACCTTCTGTATGAATATTTCAATAGTGTTTGACATGCAGTATAGCACATATCTTTACAGGTGACAAGACAGTGAACCTTTTTAATTAAATCCAACCACTTTTTGCGACAGACGGTATGCCGCAACTGAAATTTTTCTTCCGCTTCTTCCCGGCAGATTCATGGTCTGTCCCATAATGCCGTTGCGCAGGCGGTGAAACAGCCCGATATCCTTGTTTTTGATATACCGCCACAATTCACGCTTTTTCTCAAGGTTTTCTTCTGTGCCGGAACGCAGCAGCATAACCGTCGTGACAACCGTGATAATTTCCAGATAGTTTATCATATAATGCCGGCATTTATAATTGGACACTTTATTCAGATCCACATCGTCAATCATGATCTTATTCACACGGATCTGCTGGTCAATCCGGCTGATCATCACCTTCTCATTGACGGACTGATCCTCTCTTCCGATAAAATAACGGTAAAAATCCACATCCATATAATACATCGTCCGCACATGCGGCAATGGCTTATATACATAAATGTTATCCACATAAAAAGTATGTTTCGGCAGTTCAAGTCCACATTCCCGGAGAAGTTTTGTACGGTAGATCACGGAATGCATCAGTATGTAATGTCCTTTATAAAAATGCCGCACATCACTCCAGGTAAAGATCTGATCTTTCGGAAAACCGGTCTGACGCATGACCCGCTTGTGTTTTGCCCCTTCCTTCTCATATACATAATTTGCCAGAAGCATATCAAGTGCCACACTTCCCCCTGCAATCTCCCTAAGCTTTGCAAGAATCGCCTGATAAGCGTTCCAGTCTACCCAGTCATCACTGTCCACTACCTTAAAATATAAACCGGTTGCATTGCGGATTCCCGCATTCACAGCTTCTCCATGTCCCCCGTTCTCCTGATGAATTGCTTTTACAATCGTTGGATATTTTTCGGCATATTCATCTGCAATCGCAGCGGTATCATCCTTTGATCCGTCATCCACAATCAGAATCTCCACATCTTCCCCTCCCGGAAGAATCGATTCAATGCAGTGACGCATATAATCCTGTGAATTGTAACACGGTATTGTAAATGTTAATAATTTCATATGTTTTCCCTTCGTACAAACCTGCTGAAAAAATAATTGATAGACCTATTATAAATGAGAATTTATAAACAGTCGAGAGATATTATCTTAACATTTGCTTAATCTTTTTCCATTGTTATTTTTGTTCATAATTTATTTACAAATCTCTCATAAACTCCACACACCGGCGTCATAATTGCAAACTATACTTTAGTCATACCTAAGAAATAAACTTTTTCTTTTTCATAATCCTCGCACCGCAAGGCGCGAGGTCCTCCCTTTTTTAGAGATTAATTTTTTCTCATAACACATAAAAAGAGCTGTCCTGTCCGGACAGCTCTTTTGCTTACTCTTTGATTTCCATCTTAATGGCATTCCAATACGCGGAAAAAGCACTGGGAACTGCATAGTTTTCCACTGCTTTCTGTGCCTCAGTAAATAAAATATTTTCTTTTGGTGCCGTAGTTTCTTCTACGAGAACCACATAGGCATGCATATGCCACTCCACATGGGAAAAAATGTGTCTGGCCGGTGCAAGTGCCTGTATCCGTATCGGTGAAAACCCCTGGTCTTTCACATATTCCAAAGCCTCCTGCTGCTCTAAGATACCCGAAACATTTAAAAGTTCATACAGGCCTGCTAAAAGCCCCTTCGCCGGCCGCTTGCGCAATGCCACATGTTCTCCGTCCCGGATGACAAACACCGTGCGCTCCTCGATTCTGCGCGCTTTTGCCCTGGTTTTCACCGGAATTGTGTCAATTTTATCCTGCAGACGTGCCTCACAGAATCCATACCATGGACATTCCAGACAATGCGGTGCCCCATTCGGCACACACACCATTGCGCCTAACTCCATCAGTGCCTGGTTAAATTTGCGCGGAATCAGGCCATTCGTTACTTCCGTTTCCATCATCGTCTGCAGGCTGCGCTCCATCGCACTGCGGACCGACTGCTTCATGATATCCGAATCATCTGCGCACACACGGGAAATCACCCGCAGCACATTCCCGTCCACCGCCGGAACCGGCCGGTTATAGGCAATCGAAGCGATCGCTCCTGCCGTATAGCTTCCGATGCCTTTCAGGCGAAGCAGTTCTTCCACCGTATCCGGAATTGTCCCGCCATACTGCTCCATAATCTGTTCCGCTGCGGCATGCAGATTCCGGACACGGTTGTAGTAACCAAGTCCTTCCCACAGTTTCAGATAACGATCCTCCGGACACGCGGCAAGCGCCTCCACATCGGGAAGTGCCTCCATAAACCGTGCAAAGTAAGGTTTAACGGCTTCTACCCTTGTCTGCTGTAACATGATCTCAGAAATCCATACTTTATATGCCTTCGGATCATCTCTCCAGGGGAGTACGCGTGCATGCCCATCAAACCAGTCCTGCAATGGCTTTACCAGCTTCTTTAATTCAAAATCCGCTACCATATTACACCCGCAGGAAAAACGCACGATATCCCGGAATCTCAAATCCACCATTCAATGCAATTTTTTCTCCGGTGATCAGGTCGGTGGCTTCCGCTGCTCCGGCATCAAATCCTGCATAAAACGGACTGTCTGCCGCATTGATCGCAACGTAGACGCGTTCCCCTTCCCATTCTCTTTCAAACACGCACTGTCCATTGGTCAGAACTTTAGATATAAAGTTTCCATACTGCAGTGCTTTGGACTGTTTCTTTGCCTCTGCCAGTTTGGAAATCCACTCTGTCAGATCATTCCACTCTGGTTTTTCAAACGATGGACGAAGTGCCGGATCTCCATCTTCTTTGCGTCCTTCTGCGCCCCACTCACTTCCGTAATATACGCATGGGATTCCCGGCATCCCAAAAGCAAGCGCGTAAATCAGCGGCAGATGATTTTTATTGGTCAGAATGGAGGCCACACGGGTCACATCATGATTATCCACGAAAGACAACAGGTGTTTTCCCTTATATAACGTCCAGTTTTCCGGTCCGAACTGACGAAGCAGGGAATGATTGATCTCAAACATATTCATGCAGTTAAAGCTGGAATACAATCCCTTGTAACACTCATAGTTCGTCACAGAATGCAGCATTTCATCGTTCATCAACTGGTTATAATCCCCATGCAGTGTCTCTCCAACAAGGAAAAAGTCCGGTTTTAATTCATTACAGAAACTGCGCAGTCTGCGCACAAAATCATGATCCAGACAATATGCCACGTCCAGCCGCAGTCCGTCAATATCAAATTCGTCTACCCATCCTTTGATGGCAGAAAAGATATGCTGGATCACCTCTTCATTGCGCAGGTTCAGTTTGACCAGATCATAGTTTCCTTCCCAGCCCTCATACCATAAGCCGTCATTGTAGTTGGAATTTCCGTCAAAGGCAATGCGTCCGAACCAGTTCACATAAGGGGACTGCTCCCGGTTTTTCAAGACATCCTCAAATGCCCAGAACCCTCTTCCCACATGGTTGAATACACCGTCAAGTACCACGCGGATTCCTTCTTTGTGCAGATTGTTGCATACATTTGCGAAATCCTCATTTGTACCCAGGCGGGTATCAATCTTTGTATAATCTCTGGTATTGTATCCATGTGTGTCCGACTCAAATACCGGAGAAAAATAAATGGCATCGGCCCCTAATTTTTTAATATGAGGAATCCAGTCATTTACTTTTTCAATTCTATGTTCCAGCACACCGTCATTTTCAAATGGTGCCCCACAAAATCCTAATGGATAAATCTGATAAAAAACACTTTCGTAAGCCCACATATATTTATTCTCCTTTCGGCTTTCTATCATTTTATGTTACATTTCATCCGGCATGATAATGGCCGCAATAATGTATGCAATCAGTCCACTGCCACCCGCAAGTGTAAAGATCACCCAGATCAGACGAATCACGGTCGGATCTACGTCAAAATAGTTTGCGATTCCGCCACATACTCCACAAACCTTTTTATCTGTACTGCTCTTGTATAATCTTTTCTTCATAGTATTTCCCTCTTTTCTGAAAATCTGCAATTGTCAGGATAGTTTCAGTATACACAATCCCGAATAAAATTTCCACTGTCCCTTCAACTGTTCATGCCTGGTTAAGAAAACTTTAAGGATTTTGCAAAATCAAAAGAATGCATAACAATTTGCAAGATAGATAGATGTTGTATGAACTGTTCTGTGATAAAATCAAGAAAATAATGAAAAGATTACCAAGAGGGGAGATATAACATGCAAACCTGTACTTTAAACGGAACCTGGCAGCTTTCTGCCGGACACCGTTCTTTAGAATCTGTAGATATGCAGATTCCCGGCACTGTACTTTCCGGGCTTCTTGCCGCCGGAAAAATAAAAGATCCATTTTACCGTACCAATGAAGATGCTACACGCGCATTGTTCTGGAAGGATTATGTTTTCACCCGGACATTTGATGTCGATGAAGAACTCTTGGCCCAACAACATATTGTTCTGGTGTGTGAAGGACTTGACACACTTGCGGAAATCAGCATCAACGGCACATTCCTTGCAAAAACAGATAACATGCACCGTACCTGGAAATTCCAGGCAAAAAAACTTCTGCACCCCGGAAAAAACGAAATTCAGATTGTTTTTCGTTCTGTGCTGCGTTTTATCGAAGATTATTCTTATGAAGCCCATAAAAAAATCAATTATATTCCGTGCGGCTCCATGAAAGGAAACCAGCTTTTGCGCAAAGCACACTCCATGTTTGGCTGGGACTGGGGTCCACAGACCATCGATGCCGGAATTTTCCGGGACATTTATTTGCAGGGATATTCCCATGCCAGAATCGAAGACATCCGCATCCATCAGCAGCATGCCAAAAACGTTTCCGTCCAGACATCCATAACACTTTCCGAATCGGTTCCGGGACAAAAACTTTGCGTGGAACTCTCAGAAGACGGTGCAGACAAACCGCTACAGACGAAACTGTGTAAAACAAATGCAGACGGTGTGGCAGCGGTGGATTTTGTGATCGAAAATCCAAAACTCTGGTGGCCGAATGACTATGGCGATCAGCCTCTTTATATCGTCAGGACCACTTTACTGGATGAGGACGGAACAAGCCTGGAATCTATCACCAGACGGATCGGTCTGCGCACATTAACGATCAGCCAGGAAAAAGACGAATGGGGAAATGAATTCGCCTTCTGTGTCAATGGTGTCAAAATTTTTACCCGCGGGGGAAACTATATTCCGGATGACTGTCTGTACACAAGAATTACCGAAAAGAAGCTGGATTATATTCTGGAAAGCTGCCGCAGGGCACACTTTAACTGCGTCCGTGTATGGGGTGGCGGTTACTACCCTTCCGATGCTTTTTATGATCTCTGTGATGAAAAAGGGCTGATTGTATGGCAGGATCTGATGTATGCCTGCAATGTCTACGATGTAACGGACGCGTTTGCCGAAAACTGCAGGCAGGAGACCTATGATAATGTGCGCCGTCTGCGCCACCACGCCAGCCTTGGTTTATGGTGCGGCAACAACGAGATTGAATCTGCCTGGGATCACTGGGGCGATTTCCAGAAAGAAACTCCTTATCTTCGTGCCGATTATATCAGATTGTTTGAAGAAGTCCTCCCGAAAGCCGTACAGGAGGCAGACGGTGAAACCTTTTACTGGCATTCTTCCCCGTCATCCGGCGGCTGTTTTGACAATCCGGATGATGCAAACCGCGGAGATACCCACTACTGGGATGTCTGGCATGGACAGAAACCATTTACCGACTACCGCAAATATTTTTTCCGTTTCTGCTCCGAATTCGGTTTTCAGTCTTTCCCATGTGCAAAGACCGTCAACAGTTTTACTTTGGAAGATGACCGCAATATTTTCTCCCGTGTCATGGAAAGCCATCAGAAAAATGATGCGGCAAATGGTAAGATGCTCTACTATCTGTCCGAAAATCTTCGCTATCCAAAAGATCTGACACATCTCCTGTATGCCAGTCAGGTATTACAGGGTATGGCCATCAAATACGGTGTGGATCACTGGCGCCGAAACCGCGGCCGCTGTATGGGAACCCTCTACTGGCAGATCAACGATGACTGGCCGGCACCTTCCTGGTCCAGCATTGATTATTTTGGCAGATGGAAAGCCCTGCATTACATGGCTCAGAAATTTTATGCCCCACACGCGGTCAGTATGACGCTGGAAGATCACAGGTGCCACGTATATTTTTCCAACGAATCCTTCGAAACCCCAGAGTATTCTCTCACCCTGTCCATTCGTGACCTGTCAGGGAATGTGCTGGAAACATACGAAACCAAAGGGAACTCCCCGGCCTTTTCCGCTATCGAAACAGCAGTTGTCGATATCTGTTCCTGGGAAGATCAAAAAGACGATGTATTTTTGGAAGCAGTGATACATACAAAAGATCAAAAAGTGTTAAAGGATGTGGAAACACTTGTGCCGTATAAATATTTAAATCTAAAAAACCCGGTTATATCCACGGAAGCAGAAGAAACGAATGATGCTTTTATCCTGCACATTTCCAGTGACTGCTTTGCTCCGTTTGTCGCTTTGGATTTTGACGATGCAGATGTTATTTTTTCTGATAACTTTTTCCACCTGACGGATAAAACGGTACAGGACATCATTGTGAAAAAAGAAGACATCTTACAGGGACATTTTGAAAATGCCGAAGATTTCAAGAAACGCCTTCAGATTCTGTCTCTGGGCACTTCCTATGCCCGTTCCTGAAAAAATGTATTTATCCACGTATCACAAAAAATAAAGTGTGCGCTTGTCGCACACTTTCGCGCGCGAGCGATATGTTCAACATAAACTTCAGCGCCGGATCCACTTTCTCGGATTCCGGCGCTGTCTTTTGTTTACAGATGTTCTTCCAGTAAAAGGACATCCCATTTTTTCAATTTCATTCCGTGTTCTGTCATCTTTTGGCTGATCATGTCTTTCTTTCCGGTCAGACTCTCCGGCAGAATCTGCTCCTCATCCGTAAAGTTCATGACAAAATAGAATCGCGTGGTATCACTGACGCGTGTGACAACTTCAAGTCCGGTTTCTTCCGGGATAACGGATGAAACTCCGGCCTCCTGGACTGCCTGATCCAAAATCTTTGCAAGCCCTTCTTCCTCAAACCGGGTTGCAATATAATATGTGGTACCTTTTCCGTATGTATTCTTCGATGCTGCCGGCATTCCTGCATAGAAATCTTCCTCATAAGAGGCAAGTGCTTTCGCACCCTCTAAATGCATCAGATCGCACAAAAGACCGCATGCTGCTGTACTGCCGTCTGCAAACTTTGCCTTATTTTTCTGTTCCGGTGCAAGGGCATCAATCTCCTCAACCCATACCCCCGCCATCTCGCGGAGCGGTCCCGGATAACCGCCCAGATATACATTATCCGACTGTCCGACAATTCCGCTCATAAACGTAGTAATCAGAATACCGCCATTTTTCACAAAATTCTCCAGCGCTTCTTTCATTCCATCCTTTACCATATAAAGCACCGGTGCCACAACAATCTTGTATTTTGAAAAATCCGCATCCACAGGAATCATATCCACACCGATATTCTTTTTGTAAAAATACTGATAGTACTGATGAATCTGATCCACATATTTTAAATCCTCGGACGGACCGCTGGTGTACTCCAGTGCCCAGTAATTATCCCAGTCGAAAATCAGTCCGACTTCCGCTTCATTGCGTGATCCCAAAGTACGGTCTCCAAAGCTTTCCAGCTCCGCGCCAAGCTGAGCCACCTCACGAAAAACACGGGTATTTTCACTTCCTGCATGTGCAATCACAGCGCCATGGAATTTCTCACATCCGCCCACACTTCTGCGAAGCTGGAAAAACTGGATCGTGTCTGCCCCATGTGCCAGTGTCTGATAACTTTGTGCCCGCATCTGCCCCGGACGTTTCAGGGAATTGTATTTCTGCCAGTTCTGCTGGCTTGGCGTCTGCTCCATCAGCATAAACGGCTCATCTTTTAAACCGCGCATCAGATCGTGTGTCATGGCAATGCTGCTCCACGGAGTATCATAGGAAGGATAATTATCCCAGGATACAACATCCATCTCTTTTGCCCACTTGAAATAATCAAGCCCCTTGAATGTTCCCATCAGGTTTGTGGTAACAAATGCATCCGGCTTGACACTCCGGATCGCGTCGCGCTCCATCTTGAAGCATGCTAACTGGCTGTCCGAATAAAATCTGCGATAATCAATGGAAATACCTGCAAAAGCAGTCTTTTCACTTCCGATTCCGTCACTTAACGCATTTGGCGGTACCACATCATCCCAGTCGTAAACGGTATGTCCCCAGAATTCCATATTCCAGGCCCTGTTTAATGCATCAATTGTCTTATACTTATCTTTCAGCCACACACGGAATGCCTTCTGACAGTTCTCACAGAAACACTCGTTTCCATATTCGTTGCTGACATGCCAGCAGGTCACATGTGGATTGTCTGCATAGCGCTCTGCCAGTTTATATGCCAGTTCACGCGCATAATGTTTAAACACAAAAGAATTCGGGCAGGCATTGTGACGGCCGCCAAATTTGTGCTGTCTTCCTTCATAATCAGTAAACATCACTTCCGGATATTTACGCACCATCCATCCCGGAAGGGCTGCCGTGGAAGTGGCAAATACGATATCGTAATTTTCTTTCGAAAGCATATCCACGATCTCGTCAAGCTCATCAAAATTATATTCATGCTCCGATGGCTGGATCTTTGCCCATGAAAATACATTGATTGTCGCGGTATTGATGTGTGCATCCTTAAAAATGCGCATATCTCCCTGCCAGATATCCTTCGGCCACTGATTCGGGTTGTAATCTCCTCCGTAGAGGATTCTCTTAAAAGGCGTGCTCATAGTTTTCTCCCTGTCTCTTATACACATCTCCGAGCCCACGAGACTACGCTGCATCTCG
>ENA-OZLD01000410-OZLD01000410.1-human-gut-metagenome-genome-assembly--contig:-NODE-410-length-11316-cov-7.064648_pt1 | contig 11316 bp, 9 predicted proteins | sample MGYA00244834_ERZ653780 | MGnify/ENA primary metagenome ERZ653780 (study PRJEB26926, sample SAMN06164474) | human gut metagenome | biome: ENVO:00009003; feature: ENVO:2100002; material: ENVO:00002003...
GTATAAGAGACAGCTCACGATGACCGCCCGGAATTTCATATGTATCACGCTCTTTGTGCTTGCAGAAAACCCATTTTCCGTTGTATCTCGCACAAATTACGGCGTATTTCAACGGCTTGTCTGCGTTGAGGTCGAAAAATTTAACTTTCATAGCTAATCCTTTTAATCAAAATATCTTACAAGCGAGATCACCTTGCCGAGCAAAGCGACTTCGTCAACTATAATCGGTTCAAAATTATCGTTTTCAGGCTGAAGTCTGAAGTGACCGTTTTCTTTGTAAAATGTTTTTACAGTTGCTTCATCTTCAATTAATGCTACAACAATTTCTCCATTATTAGCTGTATTTTGTTTTTTTACTAATATATAATCACCATCTAATATACCTGCTTCAATCATACTTTCTCCGCTTACAGTTAGCATGAAACTTTCACTATTTCCTACAAAGTCTATAGGAATAGGAAATGTATCTGTAACATTTTCTACCGCTAAAATAGGTGCTCCTGCTGTTATTTTTCCTATAACTGGTACATCGACCATTTCTCTACTAGTATATACTTGTTTTGGTTCTTCTTTTTTCTCTTCTTTGAACGATTGTTTCTAGATCTGGCAGCATTGTTATTCTCAGCGATCGCTGCGGCTGCCTTCTCAGGATTTTCAGCCTCTACCACTGTAAATGCACTGTCTGTTACCGGTGCATCCTCCACACTGACTGCTTTCTCGGCAGCCTCTGCATCTGCAGCAGCCTCAGTGCTGCTCTCTGACTCGGTATTCTCTTTCTGCGCTTCACCCTCGGATGTCTCCGACTTATCATTGTCAGCGATACCGTCTGTCTTTACGTCATCTTCTGCTTCTGCTTCAGCATCAGCTTTAGTCTCAGCTCCATCTGCTGTCTCTGTCTTATCTGCTGCCTGAGAATCATTTTCTGACTGAGCTTTCTCTGAATCCGGCTCAGTCTTCTCTGATCCGTTATCTGCCTCCGCAGGCTCTGACTCGGAAGTATCTACAGTCTCAGGCTCATCGTATGTCACAGGCTCTTTCTCGCTGGTATCATCCGGATCATATGCCTCGTATGCATCCTTAAGGCTCTGGTTGATGTAATCTATCATCTGCTTCTTGGCCTTCTCTGACAACTGTTTCTCACAAGCCTCAAGCTCTGTCTGCATCTTCTTCTTTGCAGCCTCTATACCCTCCTCGTATGCCTTGACTGCATCATCTATCTTCTTCTGGGTATCAGCCTGGGCTGTCTCATTTGCCTTGACTGTGCCGGCTCTGAACTCATCCAGCTCCTTCCTTGTGCTGTCCATGAGCTCACTCATTTCCTTCTTTGAACTCTCTCTCATCTCAGCAAGCTCTTTTTTCGATGACTCCCTGACCTCATCAAGGCCCTTTTTCATGTCTGATTTCACAGCTTCGCCCTGTTTCTTCAGCTCATTCTTCTTCTTCTCTACAAGGCTGTCACAATACTCATCAAGCTTCTTCTCCAGATTCTCCCTGCTCTCATCCATCACAGAATTCTCTGTATTCTCTTTTGGACCGTCAGTGAGGAAAAAGCTTACTATCACTATCGCTACACCTACTATCAATGTCACTATTGCCGGTATCATATACGTCTCTCCTTTTCGATGTATTTATAATTCTGTTCTCAGGCATTCTTCAGTTCATCAAACACCACATCATTCAGCACTTTTATGTACGTGCCCTTCATTCCCGATGATCTCGCCTCGATAACACCTGCGCTCTCAAACTTTCTGAGTGCGTTCACTATAACCGATCTTGTTATGCCTACCCTGTCTGCGACCTTGCTTGCAACCAGTATTCCCTCTTCGCCGTCAAGCTCGGAAAAAATGTGTTTGATCGCCTGCAGCTCTGAAAACGACAGAGTGTTGATTGCTGATCTCACTATGGCCAGCTTGCGGTTCTCCTCAGCATTCTCCTCATTGAGCGCCCGCATCATCTCAAGTCCCACAACGGTGGTTCCATATTCGCCAAGAATGATGTCATCTATATCGTACTCAGTCTGAAGTCTGTACAGAAACAGAGTTCCAAGTCTCTCTCCTGCTATATCAATAGGAAGGAGCAGACCATGATACTTGTCTATATCCTTTCCATCAAATCCAAGTGTCGTCAGATTAACATTCTCCTTAGTGGACAGGACGAGAAGAAGACGCTCGTTGAGCATGTTGTCTATGAGACTTCCTACCTTACCCTCAATGAGCTCATGGATCTCCGGAATATCCTCTCTGTTCTTGAGTCCGAGTATCTTGCCCTTCTTGCTTATTACCATCACGTTTGAAGCAAGAATGTCGCTGAGCACATCACAAATGTCATTAAAAACAACCTTATGTGAATTGTTATTGTGCAATAACTTGTTGATTTTTCGTGTTTTATCTAACAATTGTACACTCATAAGTTATCCTCCATTTTTTTATGTAACAAAAAGTATCTTTTGCTCGAAATATTATGACTATTTGTGATTCTACCACAACAAGATTGACATAACAACCATATTTTATGTAAAGTTGTCCTAAAAACAAAGATTTAAGAAAGTGTTGATTTTACTGGATTTTTCAGCCACAACATATAGTGGTCAGTCTTTTTTTCGACACAATTTTAATAATTATGACAACCATACACTTCTTTTAATTTTTCTACAATTCAACAAAAAAACAGACAAATTCACTAATTGTCTCCAATTAGGAATCTGTCTGTCACATATCTTATATCTTAATTATTTATCAGCAATCTCCGCCGCCTTGTTGTTGCAGGTATAACCACACTCCTGATCTGAGCATACCAGCTTATTGCCCTTTACTATCATGTACTTTCCACATTCAGGACATTTCTCATTGCTTGGCATTGCCCATGACATGAAATCACACTCAGGTGCATTGATACATCCATAGTATCTTCTGCCCTTTCTCGTCGTCTTGATGACCACGTCTCCGCCACACTTAGGACAGGTAACACCTATCTTCTCGTAGAACGGCTTTGTAAATCTGCACTCAGGGAATCCAGGACACGCCAGGAATTTGCCGTGAGGACCATACTTGATGACCATGTTTCGTCCGCACACGTCACACACTTCCTCGGACACCTCATCCTCTATCTTGATGGACTCAAGTTCTGCCTCCGCCTTCTTCACCGCCTCGTCGAGATCCGGATAGAAATTGCGGACAACCACTTTCCAGTCCACGGTTCCCTCTCCTATCTTATCGAGAAGAGACTCCATGTTAGCCGTGAAATTCACATCTATGATAACCGGGAACGCCTGCTCCATGCTCTGGTTAACCGCATCACCTATGGCTGTCACATATAACTTCTTCTGTTCCTTCGTTATATATCTTCTCGCAAGTATGGTCGATATGGTTGGAGCATAGGTACTTGGTCTTCCAATTCCAAGCTCCTCCAATGTCTTGACAAGCAATGCCTCTGTATATCTTGCAGGCGGCTGTGTAAAATGCTGTTTCTCCTCAAGGCCGTCAAGCTCCAGCACATCGCCCTCAGTAAGATTGTTGATTCCCGCAACTGTCTCTCCTCTGTCATTGTCCAGATTGTATACAGCAAGGAATCCGTCAAATGCTATCTTTGATGCGGATGTCTGGAATGTCGCATCGCCGCAGCTTACCTTTACACTCTTGACAGAATATACCGCCCCCGCCATCTGGCTTGCAAGGAAACGATTATATATGAGCTGATACAGTCTGAACTGATCCCTTGAGAGCTGTTCCTTTACCATGACCGGTGACAGAGTCACATCTGTAGGTCTGATAGCCTCATGAGCATCCTGTATCTTCTTGTCTGTCTTGGCGCGTCCATTTGAATCGCCAATATATATCTCACCGAAATTGTCCGTTATATATTTGTCAGCAGCAGCAACTGCTTCCTCTGATATTCTAGTGGAATCTGTTCTCAGGTATGTTATGAGACCTATCGTTCCACGGCCCTTGATATCAACTCCCTCATAGAGCTGCTGTGCGATCCTCATCGTCTTGGATGTCGCAAAATTGAGCTTCGATGAAGCCTCCTGCTGCAGCGTACTTGTTGTAAATGGCAGCGGTGCCTTCTTGTTTCTCTCACTCTCTTTTATGGACTTTACAACGTATTCTCCATCTTGAAGACCGCTGAGTATCTCATCGAGTGCCGCTCTGCCTGATATCTCTTCCTTATTCTTACCATCTCCGGTAAACTTGAACGTGATAGGCTTCTTGAGCTTGCCGCCGGTCAGATTTGCGTCCAGTGTCCAGTATTCCTGCGGGATAAAATCATTTATCTCCTTCTCCCTGTCACACACGAGCTTGAGTGCAACAGACTGTACACGTCCGGCAGAAAGACCTCTCTTGATCTTTGCCCAGAGAACCGGGCTGATCTTGTAACCAACAAGTCTGTCGAGCACTCGTCTCGCCTGCTGGGCATCCACAAGGTTCATGTCTATGTCCCTTGCCTGCTTTATAGAATTCTTTACCGCATTCTTTGTGATCTCATTGAACGTAATTCTCTTGTAATCCTTATTCTCCAGCTTAAGTGCTTTCATCAAATGATAGGATATAGCCTCTCCCTCACGGTCCGGGTCAGTTGCGAGATAGATCTTGTCGGCCTTCTTAACCGCTTTTCTCAGAGCGGCAAGGATATCACCTTTACCCCTTATAGTGATATATTTGGGCTCGAAATCATTATCAACGTCTATTCCCATCTGACTCTTTGGCAGATCTCTCACATGGCCATTCGAAGCAATCACCTCATAGTTTGATCCAAGAAACTTTTTTATTGTCTTAGCTTTAGCTGGAGACTCAACAATAACAAGATTTTTTGCCATAGCTATCTGTCCTTTCTGTAGGTTTCCTGTAATTCTTATCATCCCAGAGCATCTTCCGGCAGTGTTCATTTTCATGGTCAGGCTCTGACATAATAATTTCTTACCAACTGTTTTATCAATCTTTTCTGTTCTAATTCATACAATATCTGAGTCACCTCAGACACTGAAATCCCAGTCTCGAAGCATATATCATCTATATGCCTTGATTCCAAACGTACACAACTATACACTTTTTTCTCTGCAGGCGCAAGTAAATTTTTGTTAAATGCCTTTGATTCAGCTCGGTTTATGCCCATTTCATCAAGTATATCCTCCACCTGTGTGACACACACCGCCCCCATTCTGATAAGTCCGTTACAGCCTCTGCTGCCCGAATCCGTGATCCTCCCGGGAACAGCATACACTTCCCGCCCCTGCTCCAGCGCCTGGTCCGCAGTGATCAGAGAACCGCTTTTTTCCCTCGCCTCAACGATGAGCACACCGGACGAAAGTCCACTGATTATCCTGTTCCTGTACGGGAATCTGAAAGCATCCGGTCTTATGTCAAGCCCACATTCCGACAGCACTACTCCGCCGCCATTTCTTATGTCGTGATATATATCATAGTTCTCCCTCGGATACGGAACATTTATACCACTTCCGAGCACAGCCACAGTCTTTCCTCCGGCCTTCATGGCAGCTCTGTGCGCAGCGCCATCTATTCCCAGTGCCATTCCACTGACTATAGTAACCCCTGATGCTGCAAGCTCCCCCGACAGCCTGTCGGCAGCTTCCCTTCCGTACACAGAGGCCTTTCTTGCCCCTACCACCGCAACCGCAGGGTCCAGATCCGCCAGCACATCCACATCCCCTGCTGCAAACAGAAGCATTGGGGGATCCGGTATATCATACAGCTTCCTGGGATACAGCTTATGTCCCGGATAAATATATGTAATGTCATTTCTTCTAAGCTCCTCTGCATATGCCGCAACTTTCCCGACATCTCTGTGTTCAAGGAATCCGTCAGCCTGAGCCTGTGTGAGTTCATCCCGAAGCTGTTCCTCAGAAGTGTTCCACAGTCCTCTTATACCTCCGTATTTCATGGCAACGTTCATCTTCACAGTGTGAGTCATCCTGCTTATCATCCCAAACCAGAGATAAAGTAATTCCTCCGTCATGTCACACACCTCCCTGAATGTCCGCATTTCTGAAGAACACCGCTTCTCTCAGGTGTTTTATCCCGACCTCAGGATCTCCATCGAGATCCGCAATAGTCCTGGCTATCTTGAGTACCCTGTATGCTCCTCTCGCAGTCATATCCATATCGGCAAAACAGTCCTCCATGAAATTCTTTGCCTCGCCGTCAAGCACTACATATTTACTGCATAATGCCGAATCCATCTGGGAATTGAACCGTATATTTTCACCGCTGAACCTTTCACTCTGTATCCTCTGGGTCCTCAGCACACTCTCCCTCATTTCTGCTGAATTCTTCCCTGTCCGGCCACCAAATAACTGTCTGCAGTCCACCTTCCTAACATCCACATTTATATCTATCCTGTCAAGCAGAGGCTTGCTTATCCTGGCATTATAATTCCTGATCTGCCTGACCGTGCAAGTACACCTGTTCATATCCGGGTACTGTCCGCAGGGGCATGGATTTCTCGCCGCAACCAGCATGAAGTCCGCAGGAAATCTGTATATTCCACCAAGCCTTGATATACTGACCTCACCGTCCTCAAGGGGCTGTCTCATGACCTCGAGCACGTTCCGGTTAAACTCCGGCAGCTCATCGAGAAACAGCACACCACCGTGTGCAAGACTTATCTCTCCTGGTCTCGGATTATGCCCGCCGCCGGACAGGGCATGCAGGGATATCGTATGATGAGGTGCCCGGAATGGACGGCGGTTTATTATATGACAGGATTCATCCAGAAGCCCCGCCACACTGTACACCTTCGTTATCTCTATACTCTCCTCAAGGCTGAGTCTCGGAAGTATCGTCGGGATACGTCTGGCTATCATGGATTTGCCTGCCCCGGCGGGGCCTGTCATGAGTATGTTGTGCATTCCCGCCGCGGCTATCTCCACTCCACGTTTAAGGGATTCATGCCCCATTACCTCAGAGAAATCCACTTCTGCTTCATCCCCTGACGTATCCAGCATGGCTTCTACATCAACATATTCAGGCTCTATGGTCTGTATACCACTCAAGTGATCGACCAGCTCTCCTATACTTGTGACCGGTATAACAGTCATCCCACGTATAATGGCGGCCTCCCTGGAATTTCCCGCCGGCACTATACAGCTCCTCACTCCTTCGCTGTACGCAGAGTGAACTATGGACAGCACACCGCTCACCGTATTCACATGTCCGTCAAGCCCCAGCTCTCCAAGGATAAGTATGTTCTTTATATTGTCTGTTGGAATAACGCCCATGGACGCCAGCATACCCGCTGCGATGGGCAGATCGAAGGCAGTGCCTTCCTTTCTGATATCCGCCGGAAAGAGATTGATCGTTATTCTCTTCGGAGGAATGTTGAAACCGGAATTGCGCAGTGCAGTCCGGACCCGTTCTCCTGCTTCCTTCACGCAGGATGACAGGTATCCGACCATATTCATAACGGGAAGCCCATCGTGTATATCCGTCTCCACTGATATGAGCGTCCCGTCGATTCCCTGTACAAGTCCACTTAATACTTTACTATACATAAGCAAGTGCTCCTTCCTGCTCTGCCGAGCAGCCTCTCCATCGGAGCACATATTACACTAAAAAGGATATCCCATAATCAAACACAAGTCAAACTCCATTTTGTATACCTGTTTGGAATATCATATCCTTGACTTTTTCCTTTTTCTGCTGCCCTTAACCAGCTTCACCGAAGCCACCTTAAGCAGCACAAATGATGCTGCGAGATTCACACACACTGAGATCACGGCCATATGATCCACCACGAAATTCGTGTATTTACCGTATCCCGTCATGGTTTCCACCACAGATTCATCCCCGAGCAATCTGATGAAATTTTCTGCTATCCACATGGCAGGATTGACTGCATAGCACACTGCCTTTCCCATCATATAAGCAGCATAACTGCTTCTTGAACCGTCCGACATATACATCATGGATTCAAAAACTTTTCCTATCGCATATGATAAAAACACAACAACCGCTATAGTCACTATGGTTGATATGGCCGCCGACACAGAAGTTCTCTTCACGCAGGAGTAAAATATTCCGATACTACCAACGTATATATCTATAAAGAGAACCATTCCAAGATATTTGAACAGTTCGTCCCAGCCCATTCCTCCAACTATGAATGCAACCGCCATAAACGGAAGAGTTGCTATGACATACATTGCCGTGGTGGCAACTGCCGACAGGAGCTTTCCTGCAACTATCGATATAGGTCTTACCGGAGTCGTCAGCATGATCTCAAGCGTCTGTCTCTCCCTCTCACCGGATATCGAGGTGGATGTGATTATCGGAACTATGAGTCCTATTATGCACAGCTCACACACCGCAAGCACAGGAAACATCTGTGCAATATTTGAATAATATACCTGATATGCCGAGCCTCTGCTCGTCATGAAGAGCATTCCGACAACCAGCGCAAACAGGCAGTTGATGACTGTTATCGTCACGACCATTCTGGCACTTCTCGCATTTACCAGAATATCCTTCTTCAATATGGGATTAATAATTGTTCTTCGCGCCACGATTCTCACCTCCCGTAATCTTAAGGAACAGGGATTCCAGATCTTCCTTCTCCCTGAAAAACTGATGAACGTGCACACCGTTGTCCACAAGACTTCTGAGAAGCTCGGCGTCAGACTCCCTCGTGCCTGAATAATAGACAAGAATTTCTCCATCTTGTATACTTATGCGATCCACATTGAATCTTTCCTTCACAATGACAGATATCCTGTTGGCTGAGGCCTCCGCATCAAGTCCCAACATATATCCCTTTATCCTTACAGGAGGCATGTTCTTATCACCATTTACAATCTCATCCACGCTTCCGCTGGCCACTATCTTTCCGTGGTCTATGACACCTATACTCGTACACATCTCTGAAAGCTCCGGCAGAATATGCGAGCTTATCACGATGGTCTTGCCCATCTCCTTCAGATCACGCAGTATATTCTTCATATCATGTCTTGACCTTGGATCCAGACCCGAACTCGGCTCATCGAGCACCAGAAGGTCGGGATCATGTATGAGCGCTCTTGCTACACAGAGTCTCTGCTTCATACCTCTTGAAAGGCTGTCGACGAACTCGTCCTTTTTATCCTGAAGGGCGACAAGCTCTAGATATTTATCTGCGACCTTCTCCACTTCCCGCTTGCTCATACCGTACATGGAGCCATAAAAATCCATGTACTCCATGACCTTCAGATTGTCGTACACACCGAAAAAGTCAGGAACATATCCTATCTTCCGTTTCACATCCGCAGGTCTGCCAAGTGCGTCTACACCGTCTATGGTGACCTTTCCCGATGTGGCTTTAAGGAGTCCGCACATGATCCTCATGGTTGTTGTCTTACCGGCACCATTTGGTCCGACAAATCCGAATATCTCGCCCTTATCAATATGAAGGTTCATATGATCGAGCGCAACAAACTTTCCATATCTCTTGGTGAGTTCTTCTATATCAACCATTACCGGACACCTCCCCTCGCACTGATATGTGGAAGGTAACTGTCCACATAATAATCTCCCTGCTGAGGAGATATAAATCTCATAGCCAGGCATCCGTCCGACATATATTTGTCAAGTTCCTGCCCCTTTATGATCGTCTGTCCATCGGCAAATACCGTGTCATATTCGCCGGTCTCTCTGTTGAGCATCTGCACTACGACCTTGTTCTTGCCGCTTCCCGCCTGGGCCTTATCGTATATCAGTTCCGTTATATCATCATTCTTGCCAAATCTGATGTTAACGTCCACGGTTTCAGAATACATCAACAAATCGTCATCACCATAATCTGATCCGCCGATTCCATTCTCATCCCTGTCATAAATGCTGTAATAATAAACTCCATCCACATCCTCATATTTTAGGGTATCTATGTCGTATACCATATAACTGCCATAATTTTCCGTATTGGCATCACTCATCATATCCGGATCCCGCTGTATGGTTCCCCACACAGCCACAACGCCGTCATCTGCAGCGAGTCTACTGTACTGGGCAAGCCGGAGCTGCATGTAATAATTTCTGGACCATTCCGCCGACGATTCATCATCTCCGAAATAATCCTCACCATACTTCTTCGTGTAATATGATCTCATTCCGTCAAGTATGGAGCCGCCGTCAAATTTGTGGGTATTCTTCCTGCTTATCCGTATGGTATCTCCCGCTCTCAGGACATCAGCAACGTAATAATATCCCTCGGACATGACCACAAGATTCTCCACATCGTACGAGGTGTCATTTGTCAATGATCCCTCAAAGCCATCTGTATATAATGTCAAATTCTTCCGAATCCTTCCAATATCGTTGCTTCCAGCAAAGCTTGCATTAGCTGATATAGTGCCAAATGAACGATTACTGTAATAATTCAGTGTAACGCCATCTTTTCCATCATTTTTTACCGCATTGAGATTGTCATAAAAGCTGGATTCCATGGAATCATCCATCTCGATGTTGGAATATTTGCTGTTGATGTCTATCTTGTATTGGCCTGATCTGCCGCCTATTATATATGAATATGAATCCTCCCGCTTGGTATCACCGCTTATATCCGCAGCCACAAATGTAAGTCCGATAGGCTTTGTAACTCTGTACTTGAGGCTTACCATATATATGGCACCTGTACCGATAATTGCACATACCGGGATAACTCCCCATATGAGCTCCTTCTTTTTGAGCCTGCTGAGAACGATGTACGCCACAGGACCACACACAATGATATATATGATCAGCACGAGCATAATGACAACAGGTGACGGGGTGCTTCTCTTGTTGGCTGCATTTGCCACATCATATCCATAATATGTGCCACCATAATACCAGCCTCCATCGATCCAGTTCTGTGTCATATCCGTAAAGCCTGCCTCCAGAGCAGCCTGCGCCTGGGCAGTCTTATCCTTCTCATCCGTCTGTGCAAGCGAATACGGGAGCACCACGATCCTGCCATATCCCATATTCAGATAGTACCCATCTGAGCCGTCCAGCTCATATACCTTCTGTGTGTCATTCACAGCGGAGACAAAATCGCCGTCAAAGCTGCTGAGTTCATTTTCATCTGACGACTTGGCCAGTATCATAGCTCCACCACTGTACACCCATTGTTTTATGGCAGCACTCTGCTTCTCTGACAATCCCGACAGATCATAATCATCCACCAACATGTACTCTATAGCCTCCAGTCCCTCCTCGGACTCAGGAATGTCTGAGGGTGATAATGCAACAGTCTCTACCTTTGCATTATCATACACATTGTCCATGGAGACATCCTCTATATAAGCTGTCTCTTATACACATCTCCGAGCCCACGAGACTACGCTGCATCTCG
>ENA-OZLD01000427-OZLD01000427.1-human-gut-metagenome-genome-assembly--contig:-NODE-427-length-11082-cov-5.068831_pt1 | contig 11082 bp, 8 predicted proteins | sample MGYA00244834_ERZ653780 | MGnify/ENA primary metagenome ERZ653780 (study PRJEB26926, sample SAMN06164474) | human gut metagenome | biome: ENVO:00009003; feature: ENVO:2100002; material: ENVO:00002003...
ACGAGATGCAGCGTAGTCTCGTGGGCTCGGAGATGTGTATAAGAGACAGGCCATCTGCCAAGGGCGGATCAGCGTTGGCCGAAGGGTTATTTATTATTACATTTCTATCTCTTCTCCGAAGGTGGTAAAGAAGCGCGCCTCCCACCAAAACCACCAGGAAAACAACAAAGCCGGCTATCGCCCATCCTGTTTGCCACCAAGGCTGGTCGATCGTAAAGAAGAGGCCCAGCATGGGCGAAACATAGATGAGGCCATCGTGGTAGGTGCCAAGCCAGATGGCTCCCTCCCGATCCCGATAAACCGTATTGATTCCCGTGGCAACCGATTTCCCATCGGGCAAGGTCAACTCCTTTACCTCCCGAGGAGTGGTGCCCACCTTGAAATCGAACATCAGATAGCCATGCTGGCTGCTGATCAAAGCCTGATTGCCCGACGACATGTTCAATGTGTGCAGGAGGTAATTGCATGCAAATATTCTGGTATACTTCCGGCTTTCCGGGTCAAAATGCAGGAAGATGGAGGCGTCGGTCTTGCTCCTTTCGTCACGTCCGGTTCTGATCTGGTAAAACTGTCCGTCGGGTGTCTTAACGGTGAGTGAGGTGTTGCGGTAGCGCTGGGCGTCGAGCGCTGGATAAGCAGAGGCGGTATGAGCCAACTTGCCTTTCAGGAATGTCGCTACGATTCCCGAATCCATAAAAGCATAGACCTGCTGGCCGTCGGTATCCAAATCTTGCAGACTGCCCCATTCTTTCCTTAAGGAGATGAGGCACCCGTCCTGCGTATTGAGCAGCGTGTTGCCCATCAGTACCCAGACCTGCTTTCTGCTGTCAACAAACAGGTCCTGGATGTCGCGCCCTTTCAAGCCGTTTCGGATTTGCCCCGTTTCGTGCAACAGGGAATCAAGAGGATGCTCCAAGAGTCGCCTTTCAGTAAGCTGAACACAGAATATCTTTTGGTAATCCTTCACCCAGAGACGGTTCCTGTTGTCGGCGTAAAGGTGCGTCTGCCCCTTGTACGCAGCAATGCTTTCCTCCTTTTCTGAGGGGAGAGGGATGAGCACGAACCGTCTTCCGTCGTAGAGATTGATGCCCTTGCGGGTTCGCACGGCCAACTGGCCGTCTGCCAACTGCATCATCTGGAGAATGCAATTGTCAGACAGTCCCTGTCGCGTATTGAGCACATAGAAGTAGTCGTTCTTCCCTACTTTCTGTGCGAAACAGGAAAACGGCTGGCCCAATAGGCAGAAAAGAACGATAAACAAAAAAACCTTATTCATAGCGGTTCAGTGGCGGTTGTAAGCGCTGAAGCGCCCCCGCAGCAATGTTGTGCGATGATCTCTTTCGTGAATACACATATTTCATAGAGGGCTTTGATGCGCCATTCAGCATGGTTATAGCGACGCGTTATCAGCAACAAAGATAATGAATTATTGTCGCACAAACAAATAATCACGCAAAAAGTCCCAATGTTGGCGACAATTATGGTAAAAGCTTGGGTGCCGCATGGGCTCCTTCGGATGTGGAAGGTTATAGCATGGGTGCGAATGGCCAGCGCGCAATTGTTATTGCCCACCGCCTACGGCGATGGCCTCTGGGGTCTACAGAACACGGATATCACCGATGCGCACGGATCAATCATCACGGATCTGTTAATTCTTTCTTTTTTGATGGCCCTCTGGGCCTGTGGATCTTAAACGGATTTTCCGCATACCAAGAATATGTGACGCTCTGTTCATCCCTGTCAAACGAAGCGGGCTGAAAAGTCATGGTAGCGCATAGCCCTGTCAATCCAAGCGGGCTGAAAGCCCAATGACCTCCATAGCCCAGGGCAAGCGAAGCGACACCCTGGGTATATGTTGCCGTGTAGCTTGCGCCCTGTAAGGGCAAAAGCGTTGAAACATAGCGAGTTAGATACGCTTTTGCCCTTACGGGGCGTGGTATGGCACGATGCTACGGTTTACCCAGGGTGTCGCTTCGCTTGCCCTGGGCTATGCGCTTCTAACCCTTCGGGGCGTGCACGTTGACTTGGGTCTCGTATTTTTTTGATCTCACACCCGAATGGCACCTGTGCTCGTCTGGCACAACGAAAACGTTACATTGTTACATGTTACAATAAGGTGGTTCCACATGTCGCATTCCCCAATTCAACATTGGCGACACAACAACATCCACATAGGAAAAATCACCCCACACTCTACCTTCAACATCATATAACATTCCGCATAAAAATGAGAATTGAGACGCGAACGCGCTTGGTTCTCGTTTTTTTTGAGTAACTTTGCAAACAATTTCTATATCATACAAAAGGTATTAGTATTAATGATCACTCTTACAAATTTAGCCATACAGTTTGGCAAACGTGTACTTTACAAAGACGTAAACATCAAATTTACCCGTGGCAACATCTACGGCGTCATCGGCGCCAATGGTGCGGGTAAATCAACCCTCTTGCGCGCCATCAGTGGAGACTTGGAGCCAAACAAAGGAACTGTGGAGATGGGCCCAGGCGAACGCCTGTCGGTGCTCGAGCAGGACCACTTTAAGTATGACGCATACAGCGTGATGGACACCGTTCTCATGGGTCATGAGGCGCTCTGGAACAACATGAAGGAGCGCGAGGCTCTCTACTCGAAGGCAGAGATGACCGAGGAGGATGGCAACCGCGCAGCCGAGCTCGAAGAGAAGTTTGCCGAGATGAACGGATGGGAGGCTGAGAGCAATGCTGCCCAGCTGCTTCAGAACCTTGGTGTACAGGAAGACAAGCACAACAAGCTCGTAGGCGAGCTTTCAAATACAGAGAAGGTACGTGTCATGCTGGCAAAAGCCCTCTTCGGAAAACCCGACAACCTGCTGCTCGACGAGCCCACCAACGACCTCGACCTCGACACCGTGGAATGGTTGGAGAACTATCTCGGAGAGATCGACGAGAACCAAACGGTGCTCGTGGTGAGCCACGACCGCCACTTCCTCGACTCGGTCAGCACACAGACCATCGACATCGACTTCGGAAAGGTGACCGTCTTCGCCGGAAACTATAGCTTCTGGTACGAGAGCTCGCAGCTCGCCCTCCGACAGGCGCAAAACCAAAAGCTGAAGGCAGAGGAGAAGAAAAAGCAGTTGGAGGAGTTTATACGCCGATTCTCTGCCAATGTGGCAAAGAGCCGCCAAACCACAAGCCGAAAGAAGATGCTGGAGAAGCTCAACGTGGAGGAAATACGCCCGTCGAGCCGTAAGTACCCGGGCATCATCTTCCAGATGGAGCGCGAGCCAGGCAACCAAATCCTTGAGGTGGAGGGACTGAAGGCCGTCGACGACGAGGGACAGGTGCTCTTCAACAACGTGAACTTCAACATCGAGAAGGGACAGAAGGTGGTGTTTCTCAGCCATAACCCCAAGGCCATGACCGCCCTCTTCGAGATCATCAACGGCAACCGACAGGCCGACGCAGGAACCTACAAGTGGGGCGTAACCATCACAACGGCCTACCTCCCACTCGACAACACCGAGTTCTTCAAGAGCGACCTCAACCTCGTCGACTGGCTCTCACAGTACGGCCCCGGCAACGAGGTGGCCATGAAGGCCTACCTGGGACGCATGCTCTTCCGTCAGGAGGAGGTGGAGAAGAAGGTGAACGTGCTCTCGGGCGGCGAGAAGATGCGCTGCATGATCGCACGCATGCAACTGCAAAACGCCAACTGCCTGATACTCGACACGCCCACCAACCACCTCGACCTCGAAAGCATCCAGGCGTTCAACAACAACCTCGTGAGCTTCAAGGGAAACATCCTCTTCTCAAGCCACGACCATGAGTTTATAGAGACCGTGGCCGACCGCATCATCGAACTCACACCCAGCGGAACCATCGACAAGATGATGCCCTACGACGAGTATATCCATGACGAGGCCATCAAGGAGCAGAAGGCCAAAATGTACAACGCGTAAATAAGAAGTAACGACTTTCCACAAAGTCTACCTTCAACAGATAGTCATGTGGCACACTTTTTGTATGCTACATGACTATATTAAATATACACATATCATGACAGATTCAAAAGATAAAAGCAGAAAGATAAACGTGGACGGCGAAGAGGCAACCCCCAAGGCTGCCGAGAACAAGCCCGAAACGGAGGCTGCAGCCTCTGAGGAAAACACCGACGCCAAAACAGAGGAGACCCCTGAGGCCGACCCATTGGAAGAGGCACAGAAACAGATCGAAGAGCTGAAGGACAAGTACCTGCGCACCGTGGCTGAGTTTGACAACTACAAGAAGCGCACCCTGAAGGAAAAGACCGAGCTCATCCTCAACGGTGGCGCAAAAACGGTGGCCGCCATCCTCCCCGTACTCGATGATTTTGAGCGCGCCATAGCCGACAAGAGCGACGACCCCAAGGCCATCAAGGAAGGCATACAGAACATCTTCAACAAGTTTGTGAAGAGCCTGGAGAGCCTGGGAGTAAAGCAGATAGAAACCAAAGACAAGGATTTCGACACCGACTACCATGAGGCGGTGGCCATGGTTCCCGGCATGGGCGACGACAAGAAGGGCAAGGTGGTCGACTGCCTGCAGACGGGCTACACCATGAACGACAAGGTCATTCGCCACGCCAAGGTAGCCGTGGGACAATAAGGCCCTACACCCCTTCATTCTAATAAAGAATCTGAATTTCCAACACACAAATGGCAGAGAAAAGAGACTATTACGAGGTTCTGGGCTTGGACAAGAACGCAAGCGAGGATGACATAAAGAAAGCATACCGCAAACTGGCCATCAAATACCACCCCGACCGCAACCCCGGCGACAAAAAGGCCGAGGAGAAGTTTAAGGAGGCAGCTGAGGCCTACGACGTCTTGCACGACCCACAGAAACGCCAGCAATACGACCAGTTTGGCTTCAATGGCCCACAAGGCGGATTTGGCGGTGGCTTCGGCGGAGGCGGCATGGACATGGACGACATCTTCTCGATGTTTGGCGACATCTTCGGCGGGCACGGCGGATTTGGCGGATTTGGTGGCTTCGGAGGCTTCGGAGGTGGAAGAGGCGGAAGCCAGCAGCGCGTGTACCGCGGCACCGACCTCCGACTGAAGGTGAAACTGTCGTTGCAGGACATAGCCTCGGGCGTAACCAAGAAGTTCAAGGTCAAGAAAGACGTAGTGTGCACCCATTGCCACGGCACAGGAGCCGAGGGCGGCTCACAGCCCGAGACCTGCCCCACATGTCACGGATCGGGCGTGGTGGCACGCACCGTGCGCACACCGCTCGGCATGATGACCACACAATCGGAATGTCCCACCTGCCATGGCGAAGGCACCGTCATCAAAAACAAATGTAAGGAGTGTGGCGGCACGGGCGTCGTGAAAGGCGACGAGATCGTGGAAATCGAAATCCCTGCAGGCGTCGAAGAGGGAATGGTGGTCAACGTTGGCGGAAAAGGAAACGCCGGACCACACAATGGCGTCAACGGCGACATCCAAGTGCTGATTGAGGAGGAGAAGAACGACACCTTCACACGCGACAAGCAAGACATCATCTACAACCTGCTGCTCGATTTCCCAACGGCGGCATTAGGAGGCGAGGTGCAAATTCCAACCATCAACGGCAGCAAGGTGACGCTGAAGATCGAATCGGGAACGCAACCCGGCAAGACCGTCCGACTGAGAGGAAAGGGACTTCCCGCACTCAGGGGATACGGATCGGGAACAGGCGACCTGGTAGTGAAAATCAGCGTCTACGTGCCCAAGACGCTCACAAAGGAGGAGAGGAAGGCCATCGAGTCGCTCAAGAATTGTGAGAACTTCAAGAGCGACTCTACAACCAAGAAGAGCATCTTCGACATGTTCAAGAATTGTTTCAATTAGAATAGGGCCATCTTCATGGATTATCAAGAAACCGTAGAATACCTATACAACAGCACCCCGGTCTTCGAGCACGTGGGTGCTGTTGCCTATAAGGAGGGATTGGAAAACACGTTGGCGATGGATGAACATTTCGGGCATCCTCACCGCTCATACAAAACCATACACATCGCTGGCACCAATGGCAAGGGGTCGTGCTCACACACCTTGGCAGCCATTCTCCAAGCCGCAGGTTACAAGGTGGGACTTTACACCTCGCCACACCTTGTAGATTTCCGTGAACGCATAAGGGTTAACGGGCAGATGATCAGCGAGAAACGCGTTGTCGACTTCGTGGCCGACTATCGCGCCTTCTTCGAGCCCCTCCACCCCTCGTTCTTCGAACTGACCACCGCCATGGCGCTCCTCTACTTCAAGGAGCAACAGGTCGACGTGGCCGTCATCGAGGTGGGACTGGGAGGCCGACTCGACTGCACAAACATCATTACACCCGTATTGTCGGTCATCACCAACATCAGCCTCGACCATACCCAATTCCTCGGCCATACGCTCGAAAAGATCGCAGGCGAAAAAGCGGGTATTATAAAAATAGGTGTACCCGTAGTCGTCGGCGAGACACAAGCCGAGACCGCCCCCGTGTTCCAAGCCAAGGCCGAGCAGCAGGGAGCCCCCATCCTCTTCGCCGAGCACAACAGGGAGGTGACAAATTGGCAGTTCAGCCAACAGGGTGGCATCGATTACCAGACGCGCAGCCTGGGAGCGCTCCATGGCCAACTGGGTGGCGAATACCAAGCCAAGAACACCAACACCATCTTGGCAGCCATCGATGTGCTCCAAGGAAAAGCCCACGCCAAGGGCTTCCCGGAAGCCCCCATCTTCAAGATCAGCGAGCAGCACGTGGCAGACGGGTTCGCCTACGTGTGTGAGTCGACAGGCCTGCAAGGCCGTTGGCAGACGTTGCACCAGCACCCACTGGTCGTTTGCGACACAGGCCACAACACCGCAGGATGGACCTACCTGGCGGAGCAGATAGCCATGCAGAAGTGCCACCACAAGCACATCGTGTTTGGAATGGTCGACGACAAGGACATCGGCGCCGTCATGGACATGCTCCCCAAGGACGCCACCTACTATTGGACGCAAGCCAGCACACATCGAGCCGTGCCCTCGGCAAAGGTGGCACAGATGGGCCAGCAGCGCCATTTGAAGGGCGACGACTGCGGAAACGTGGAGCAAGCATACCGCAAGGCAATGGAAAAGGCAGGCCAAAACGATTTAGTTTTTGTTGGTGGATCGAGCTACGTCGTGGCCGATTTGTTGGCGTTAAACGATTTTTAACATCTTGTTGTCCGTATTTTCTCTATTTTATCTTGCGATTATCGTTTATTTTTAGTTACTTTGCAGATAGATAAAGTAACTAAAAACTATTCACTATTATGAGCACGACTGAAACAGAAAACTTCGGCGGCCTGAAAAGATCCAATTATCAGGCCACTGTGGACGGAAAGAAGACAGATCTCTTTTTCCTCAAGAACAGCAAAGGTCACGTTGTAGCCATCACCAATTACGGCGGTGCAGTCGTCGGCGTGTTCGTTCCCGATAAGAATGGAGAACTGGCCAATGTCATTCAGAGCTATGACAGCATCGAGGCCGCACAAAAGTCCGACTCGCCATATAAGTCAACATTGATTGGTCGCTATGGCAACCGCATCTGCGAGGGCAACTTCACCCTCAACGGCAAGGCCTACCACTTGGCTGTGAACAACGGCAAGAACCACCTGCACGGCGGCAAGAAGGGCTACAACCTTCGCGTATGGGAAGCCCAGAAGATGGGCGAACACACATTGGCGCTCAACCTCGTAAGTCCTTACGGAGAAGAGGGTTACACCGGAGAGGTGAAAGTTTCGGTCGAATACTCATTCACCGACGACGATGAGCTCATCATCGAGTATCTCGCCACCACAAACAAGAAGACGATTATCAACCTCACACATCACGGTTACTTCTCGTTGGCCGGTATTGCCAACCCCACACCCACGGTTGATAATGTGGTTTGCGAAATCAACGCCGACTTCTTTATCCCCATCGACGACACATCCATCCCCACAGGCGAAATCCTGAAGGTGGAGGGCACACCGTTCGATTTCCGCGTTCCCAAGCCGCTCGGCCAAGACATCGACGCCGACGACGAGCAGATCAAGAACGGTGCAGGCTACGACCATTGCTTCGTGCTCAACAAGAAGGAGTTTGGAGAGCTGTCGTTCGCTGCCAAGGTGGTTGAGCCGGTGAGCGGACGCACCATGGAGGTTTACACCACAGAGCCTGGTGTGCAGCTCTACACCGACAACTGGGCCGACGGCAAGGACGGACAGTGTGGCGCCTCATTCCCGAAACGCTCATCGGTGTGCTTCGAGGCACAGCACTTCCCCGACACTCCCAACCGACCCTATTTCCCGAACGTCGTGTTGAAGCCGGGCGAGCAGTATAAGCAAAAGACCATCTATAAGTTTGGCGTGGAGAAATAACGTCTACCTAAGAAATAAGAGGGGGGAGGATGAGTTCCAGTTGGAATTCATCTTTCTCCCTATTCGTGAATGAACAATAACTGAATCAAAACAAATATGTCACAAACTCCTCAAACGCAGCGCCCCAACTACACGTTTGCGCTGATCGTTGTCTTCATCGTGTGCTTCCTCATCGGATTCATCACGACGATGAACAACTCTATGATTTCTTTCTGCTCTAAGGCTTTCGACCTGACAGCTCAGCAAGGCCAGTATGTCAACACCGCCTTCTACGGCGCCTACCTGCTGAGCATACCGTTCGCCATGCTCATGAGCAAGATTGGCTACAAGGGTACCCTTATCCTGGGTTTGGCGGTTGCCGGAATTGGCTTCGTCATCAACTCCATCGGCATCAACTCGGCCATCGCAGCACAGGCCAACGTTTACACCGTGTTCTTGGCCAGCATGTGCTTGGTGGCTTGCGGTGTGGTGATGCTGCAAAACGTGGCCAACCCCTACGTCATGGTTCTCGGCTCGCCTGAGAAGGGCGCTTTCCGCATGACGCTGAGCCAGGCTCTGAACTCCGTGGCCACCACGTTGGCTCCGCTGTTCATCACTTACGTCATCATCCGCAAACAGGATCCCACGCCATCGGCTGTTCCCGCTCCGTTCCTGGGCTTGGGCATCTTCACGCTGGCCATCTGCGTCATCCTTGTGTTCCTGAAGCTCCCGAAGATCGACGAGGGCAAGCAGGCTGAGGACGCTGGTATCCACCGCGAGTATAAGAGCTCTGTGTTCAAGTATCCCCACGTTTGGTTGGGCGCACTCGGCATCTTCATGTATATGGGTGTTGAGATTGGCGTTCCTTCCATGCTTCCCTATAAGTTCCGCGACATGCCCGGCGTAGGCGAGGACTATACCTCGATCGCTACCAGCTACCTCGCATTCTACTGGGGTGGCATGATGGTAGGCCGTTTCATCGGTGCCGCCATCCTCGCCAAGTTTGAGCCGCGCAAGTTGCTCACCTCTTGCCTGGTGCTGGGTGCCGCATGCATCCTGCTGAGCGTTGTTCTCCCTGACATGGTGGGTATCTGGTGCATGATCGCCGCTGGTCTGTTCCATTCCGTGATGTGGCCTTTGATCTTCAACCTGGGTCTCCAGGAGCTCGGTCCCCACACCAAGTCGGCTACGGGTGTCATCAACACCGGTGTGATTGGCGCTGCCCTGCTGATGCCTGTCATGGGTAAGTTGGTCGACTCTACCAGCGTTATCGTGGCAAGCTGCTGCCTCTTCATCTTCTATGCATACATCATCTGGTTCTGCAACTGGGGATCGAAGGTGGGTCTTGGAAAGTAAGTAAGATTCTATTAACTTTTTAAAAAAATACATCTATGGAAATTGAATATGTAAGAAGTCGCTTCATCAAGCATTTCGACGGCAAGACAGGTAACATCTACCACTCACCTGGCCGCATCAACCTTATTGGTGAGCACACCGACTATAATGGTGGATTTGTTTTCCCGGGCGCTGTGGAGCAGGGCATCATGGCTGAGGTTCGCCCCAACGGCCAGCAGACATGCAACGTCTACTCTATCGACCTGAAGGACATGGTTCATTTCAAGATCGACGATCCTAAGGGTCCGTCAGCCACATGGGCTCGCTACATCTACGGCGTAGTGCAGGAGATGAGAGCTCTGGGCGTAGACGTGAAGCCTTTCAACGCTGCCTTCGCTGGCGACGTTCCATTGGGCGCAGGTATGTCTTCGTCAGCCGCGCTCGAGAGCTGCTTCGCTTGCGCGCTCAACGATCTGTTTGGCGACAACAAGGTCTCTAAGTGGGACATGGTGTTGGCTGGTCAGGCAACAGAGCACAAGTATATCGGCGTTAACTGCGGTATCATGGACCAGTTTGCTTCAGTCTTCGGACAGAAGGGCAAGCTCATGCGCCTCGACTGCCGTAGCCGCGAGTTTGAGTATTTCCCCTGGGAGCCCAAGGGCTACAAGCTCGTTCTGCTCAACTCTAAGGTGAAGCACGAGCTGAAGGGTTCACCCTACAACGATCGCCGCAACTCTTGCGAGAACGTGGTGAAGGCGCTGAGCAGCCACTTCCCTGATAAGAAGTTTGAGACGCTCCGCGACGCCAACTGTGATGAGCTGGAGGCCGTGAAGCCTGTGGTGAGCGAGGAGGACTACACACGCGCACACTTCGTGCTGGGTGAGGTAGACCGCGTGCTCGCTGTGAGTGAGGCTCTTGAGAAGGGCGATTACGAGACCGTTGGACAGAAGATGTACGAGACCCACTACGGCCTGAGCAAGGAGTATGAGGTGAGCTGCGAAGAGCTCGACTATCTCAACGACATTGCCAAGGAGAATGGCGTGACGGGTTCACGTATCATGGGCGGTGGTTTCGGTGGTTGCACCATCAACCTGGTGAAGGATGAGGTTTACGACAAATTCATCGCTGATGCCAAGAAGAAGTTCAACGAGAAGTATGGTCATGAGCCTGAGGTCATCAATGTGGTCATTGGCGACGGCTCAAGAAAGATCTGCTAAGCATCGACACGTCATTTCGCACATAACGAAATAAATGACATACCCCACGACCTGTTGCCCGAAAAGGCAGCAGGTCTTTTTTTTATGAACACGCTTCCCTACCCACCCCACAAACGTTACATTGTTACATGTTACATCTGTCTCTTATACACATCTCCGAGCCCACGAGACTAC
>ENA-OZLD01000428-OZLD01000428.1-human-gut-metagenome-genome-assembly--contig:-NODE-428-length-11072-cov-20.804484_pt1 | contig 11072 bp, 8 predicted proteins | sample MGYA00244834_ERZ653780 | MGnify/ENA primary metagenome ERZ653780 (study PRJEB26926, sample SAMN06164474) | human gut metagenome | biome: ENVO:00009003; feature: ENVO:2100002; material: ENVO:00002003...
TAACGAACTGGATGCCCAGCAAACCAAGTTTCCATCGGTTGCGATTCTCATTATAACCACGGAAAGCGATGGCTACAGGAATCCTGTTGTAAAGCCAACCTGGCAGCAAGCCGCCAACCAGAAGTACCAGAATACAGATAGCCACCAATATCCAACTGCCACGATTAAGCACCAACGTGCTTACCGGAGCAGAAAGGAAGTTTTCGATGGTTCCCTTGCAAAGAAACACAAGAACAGCCGCAAGAACAACCGCCAGCCCCACATGCACCAAAGCCTCAGAGAAAATGATGGCATGAATGTTCTTCGATTCGGCACCATAACACTTACGGACAGCCATTTCGCGAGAACGACCCACAAGATTTCCCACGATGATAAGCAGATAGTTCATCACAGAAGTAAAGAGGAGGACAAAAGCGATAATTCCCATAATCCATCCCATCTTCTTGACATAAGGGTCTTGGGTGTAAACATCGCTCAATACCGTGAAATCATAGTTCAGTTCTATTCCCATATTCTTCATCTCCTTCAAAGGGAAATGATCCTCTCGCATCTTATTCACGTAAGGCTTGAGTTCTTTTGCCTCATGTCCCTTTGCCAACCGGATGTAGGATCTATAGCAATCATTTCCCACCCATTGGCTTCTGCCATCGTAGGAATATACGTATGGCACACTACACCTCGACAGAATCATCTGCGTACCATGAAAGGAAGAACCCCAAGGAAACGCTTCGAAAACACCATAGATGGTAAAAGTGGTTCCCGGATATTTAGAAAGCGTGAAATGCTTACCAACAACATTACCGCCTATCTTTGCTGCCGTTTCTGAATCAATGAGACAGGATAAGGGTTGGGATAAAATCTGTTTAGCCTTGCCTATCAATATCTTCTGTGGAAAGACATCGAAGAAACAACTGTCTGCCATCCTGATATTGGCAGAAACGATATTCTGGTCTTCCATCTTGCATTGGGCATCATCATAAAAATAGCAAGTACTTGTTGCAGCTTCCACCATAGGTGCATATTGCTTTACACCTTGGGCGGTGGCTCCTGAAGTATTGGTAAACTCCATGGTTTCGCCATGGTTAGTACCCACTTCCGAAATCAGATACGTCCTTTCCCATCCTGGGAAATACGTATCGTAAGTCTGCTCGAAATAAATCTCGGCAATAATTACCGAACTGATTGCCAATCCGAGCGCCAGACACAAGATCTTCACGAAATTGTGCTGACCTCTTCGAGGCAGATTTTTGAATGCGTTAATAATATGATTCATATCAATATCCTGTTTCAAGGGCGTTAGCCCCAATTAATCACTAATCACTACTAACTAATCACTACTAATTAAAAACTAAAACCTCATTATCCTTATAGGCCTCATAGCCGCTAACGATAACTTGCTCGCCCGGCTCCAAGCCCTCAATCACCTCGTAATATTGAGGATTCTGGCGACCGATGGTGATCTTTCGGCGATAAGCCTTCTTGCCACTCTTGTCTAAAACAAAGATCCATTGACCGCCCGTTACACTATAAAACGTGCCTTTAGGGATGATTATTGCCTGCTTCGACTGACCGAGCTGCAAATCTACATAATAGGTCTGACCGGTTCGGATGTTGCCAGGGCGAACGCCTTTGAAGATGAAGTCGATACGGAACCTGCCATCTCTTACCTCGGGATAAACCTTGCGAACCTGCAGGAGATAATGCTTGCCATTCTGGTCGAAAGTGGCAGTAAGTCCCGGTTTTACCCGGTCGATGTAATGCTCATCCACCTGCGCCTGCACCTTGAAATCGCTGAGGTCGTTGATGACTCCAATCTTCTGTCCAGCCTGGATGCTCTGTCCTAACTCCACATCGAGCAAGCCGATTTCGCCCGAAATGGTGCTGCGGATGTTCAGCTTCTCCTTGCGCTGGCGAACCAGCTGCACATTCTTCTGCATGGCTTCCAGATTATCGCCCATCTGATCCATCTGCGAACGGCGGAGCTGTGCATCCTTCTTCAATCGCTTGCTGATGAGCGCATGCTTCTTGACGGCAAGGTCGTAATCTTCCTTTGCCTTGAGATACTCCTCGCGCGAATTGAGTTCTTCCTTGTGCAACGCCTCCTGATGCTGATAGGAACGGCGCTTGGTAATGACATCCTGCGAAAGCGACAGTTCCTCGTTGCTATTGTTCAGGCGGTCCTGCTCCATCGAAATCTGGGTGTTGCGAAGCATATCCTGCTTTTCGGCAAGTTCGCTTTCGGCATTCAGAATCTCCAGGTCGAGATTCGAATTGCTCAGTTTCACGATCACATCGCCCTTGTTCACGTGGGCACCTTCATCCACCACTTTCTCCAGAACGATACCGCCTTCCTCGGAACTGATCTGTACCACGGAGATAGGAACCACCTGTCCATCCACCGAAACATAATCGTTGAACTGCGCCTTCTCCACGGTTCCGATGCTCAATCCCTTCCTGTCCACCTTCAGGGTGGAAGAGAAATTGCTCAATCCCAACCAAATGAGGACTGCGATCAAAACCGCTCCTCCGCCAATCCATGCCCAGTACTTGCGAGGCACGAGATATTTTTTCTTTTCTATCTTTATATCCATAATTTAAGTGAAGAGTGAAGAACGAAAAGTGAAGAATTCACTTGCATTCTCCAGGTTTATTTAATTAAATTTTCTCCCTGATAATAAGCAACCAATCTCTGTTTGATGATAAGCAGCAACTGCATCTGAAGTTCCTTGATTCTGCTTTCCAGAAGCGTTTGGGCTGCGGTATGAAGATCGAAGGTGGAAAGCATTCCTTCCTCAAACTTCCGGCTAGACATGTGATAGGCGAGCGAATCAGAGACCACCTTCTTCTGCATCTGATGCAACTCCTTGGCGTAACCCTCTGCATCCATTACCGCCTGGGCTATCTGGTCGTGAAGCTTGCGACGGGTTTCCTCCAGGTTCACCTGCGCCAGTTGCCAGTCGTTGCGTGCCTTCTTCACGCTGTGCCAGCGGTCACTATTATAAATAGGTATGGAAAGGGTCAATGCGAGGTATTCGCCCTGGTTGTTGCGAAACTGCGAGGCAAACCCATCGTATTGCCCTTTCTGAGAGAGATTCTTATAATAGTTGGTAGAAATGCCGCCACCGAGAGAGAGTGATGGCAGCAATCTGCCTTTTGCTATCTTGTAATCATACCGTGCCCGCTCCACTTCGTATTCTGCCGACTTCAAATCGGGAGAAATATGCTGGAAGCCCTGGTAAACGGTTTCGTAGTTTACTCCAGATTCAGAAACCTCTTTATTATCAGGCGTTAACTTCAAATTCTGCTCCTCATTAATCTGAATTTTCAGTTCTTCATCCACCGGAAAATTCATCGCCGATTTCAAGGCTAGCAGACTCTGTTTTGCCACATTCTCCTGATGCGTAAGATTGTATTCATCTTCTGCCACCTGCGATTCCATCTGCACCACATCCGGTCGGCCTTTCTCGCCCAGTTCATACAGGCGCTTCATCTTAGCCAGCATCCGCTTACTTTCGTTCAGTTTCTCGCTTGCTATCCGAATACTTGCCTCAGCATAGGCAGCATCCACATATTTCTGCATCACGTCGATGGCTCTATCGTCCTGAATCTTCTGCATCGCCGTGGCAGAATAATCCCGGCTCAACTTAGCCTGCTTCAAGGCGTTGATGGTGGCGAAACCATCGAAGACATTCAGTTCGGCATAAAGCTGATAGTAGTTGTTGAATGTCGTTACATTATTATAAGTATTGGTTTCCGGGTCGATGTTTCGTCCCCAGGCGTACTGTCCTTGCACGCCTCCCGTTACGGTAGGCAGGAATCCTGCCACAGCATGCTGGTAATCCTGCTTGCGCTGGCGGGCGTTTACCACCTCCCGCTTCACCTCCGTGGCGTGCTCCACGGCGTATTTCATACAGTCGTCAAGGCTCCAGCTCTGTGCCGAGACGCCAGCCGCCCAGACCAACCATCCTATCAATATTCCTATTCTTTTCATAATCTTCTTCATTTTGGTATGATAAGGACAAGAGCCGTGCCAAAACAGCATTTCTCCTGATAATCAAGCCATTATATAAAATTCCTCATTAAACAAACTGTCCAACAATTAGACACCACCGTCTAATTGTTGGACAGAAACCAAAGATTAAAGCTGATCATTCATCGCATCCACCACTTGTCCATCAAACAGATTGATGATGCGACTGGCGTAGGTAGCATCGTGCTTGGAGTGCGTAACCATCACGATGGTGGTTCCCTCTTCGTTCAGCTCGCTGAGCAACTGCATCACCTCCATACCATTCTTGGAATCGAGGTTACCCGTAGGCTCATCAGCAAGGATGATGCTAGGCTTGCCCACCACGGCACGGGCGATGGCAACCCTCTGCTGCTGACCGCCCGAAAGCTGATGAGGATAATGCTTGGCACGATGGCTCAGCTTCACCTTTCTCAGAATTTCGAGCACACGCTCCTTGCGCTCCGCCTTTCCCACTCCAAGGTATTTCAGCTGCAAATCCACATTTTCCTCAACGGTAAGTTCGTCGATGAGGTTGAAGTTCTGGAACACGAAGCCGATGCGACCCTTGCGATAGGCGGTGCGCTCACGCTCCTTCAGATGACCCACTTCCTCGTTATTCAACCAATACTTGCCCTCCGTAGGACTATCCAGCAAGCCCAGGATGTTCAGCAAGGTTGACTTGCCGCATCCCGAAGGACCCATGATGGCGATAAACTCGCCATCTTCTACTTCTATGTTTACGCCGTTCAGGGCGATGGTTTCCACCTCTTCCGTGCGGAATATTCTAGTTAAATTCTCTGTTCGTATCATCGTTAGAAATCTTTTTAAAGTTTATGACTCATTATTCAGCCTTGATGCTGTCTATCGGATTCGACATTGCCGTACGCAGGGTGCAGCCGATAACCGAAACAAAGGCTATCAATAAAGTAAAGATGGCACCAGCCAGCAACACCCACCAAGGGAAGGAGATGCGATGGACGAAATCCATAAGATAAGTCTGCATCAGCTTCACGCAGATAGGAATGGCGATGACCACAGCCACCAGCGAACTGACGAGGAATCTCTTAGCCAGTTGCCAAGCCGCATCCCCAATCGAAGCGCCCATCACCTTGCGCAGGGCAATCTGGCGCTTCTGCTGGTTGCCGTAATAAACCGACATTCCGAAGAGACCCAGGGCAGAAATCAGGATAGAAATGCTCATAAAGGTGATGATGAGCACCATCATATTATGCTTGTCCTTGAGGTTATTCTTCAAAGTATCATCCATATATTCCGCCTCCATTTCCGCAGGAACACCCATCAGTTCCTTAGCCACCTGCTTGCAGGTATTCCTGATTGCCTGCAGCGCCTGGGCATGATCGCCACGGGTTTTCACCAGAACTGTCCATCCACGCTGCTGCGGGGTAATGACTCCTATGGCATTATGCTCCGTTTTTTCATTCTCGCTCAGCGCATCTCCACTATGGTAATCGGCAATCACGCCACACACCTCGTATTCATGTTTACCATCCTTCATTCTCATTCCGAACCAAGGCTTGTGGGCAGAAACGCCATAGGCACGCTTCGCCTCTTCCGTTACCCAAATCTTACCATAGGCTGGCTCGCAATACTGCTCAATCACCCTGACTCCCAGCATCTTCATCGCCGTGGAATCTACCATGAACATACGGAGCATTCCTATCAGTTTTTCATTGTCATCATGCACGCCATTTCCCCAGCTTCTGATAGGATTGGCGTTGCCGTAAGTTGCCTCTTCCACCTCAGGAAGCGCTTTCAGACGGTTTTTGAGAATAGACATCTTCTCCGGCGAACCATCCAAGGAAGAAATGATGGAAACAATATCCTTCGTCTGATAACCCAACGGCAAATCGGCAAGATGCTTCATCTGGAGCATCATCGTTATCGCCATGACTACCAGCGTGATGCTGATGACGTTCTGGGCTACGATAAATATCTTGCTGAACCACATCTTGCTGCGCATGCGGATGGTTCCCTTCACCACATCTATCGGATTGAAACGGGAAACCACGATGGCAGGAAGGATTCCCGCAAAGATGGAGATGATGACGTAAGCCAACGGCAGGAACCACAGAAGATCGAAGGAATGGAACAGGTCGATTTTCGTATCCAACATCGAATTAAACAGTGGAATGAATGCCCAGGAAATCAACAAGCCCAGCAGGAAGCAGACTGCCGTGAAGAGTGCCGACTCTTTAAGATAGCGCAGCATAACGCCCTCTACCGATTCGCCCAGCAGTCTTCGGGTAGCCATCTCCTTCGCACGGTTGCCAATCTGAGCCACCGTAAGATTGATGTAGTTGAACAAGGCAGAAAGCAGCAGAACCAGCGCCACAACCAGGAGGATATTCACGAGAGTACGATTTCCATGCTTGAAAATATCGACATCATCATCCGTAAAATGAATCTGGTCCCATCTCACAAACTGGCAGCCCCACATGAAGTCGGATCCACCTGATTCCTTTTTCCACTCCTTCCAGTAGTTTATGTATTTGCCGAGCAAGGTCTGTCTCACCTTTTCGGGGTCGGCTTCCTTTGCCAGTCGCGCCACCGTAGTGCAGGAGCCAAATTGATCCATCGCCTGAGCCTTAGCTTCTATCAGTTTCATCGACACGAAAATATCGTATGGGTTAAGAAGGTCCTCACGGTCGAAATCCTCCATGATTCCCACCACCTTGAGTTGCAGCTTACCGCATTGGATGGTACGGCCGATAGGATTGGCGTTGCCGAAGGCTTTCTTGGCAAAAGATTCCGAAACCATTGCCTGATGAGCATCCGAAAGGAGATGATCAGGCGCACAACCACGGCATTTGTAACCCATAAACTGGGAGAAGTTCGGGTCGATAGCCAGATATTTTGCCTCATAATACTGTCCATCTATCATGGCTCCCTGCGGAGCATAATATTCACCAAATCTTGTCCATCCCTTGATTTCCGGGATGGAAGGAAAGAACTCCTTGGCTGTGCCCCAGGTCATTCCGAGATAATCGCCGGAACCTGCAACATAGAGTTCCTTAGCCTGTTTCAGATTCGTTCCCACACGATACTCTGCAGTAGCGTAGGAAACGAGAATCAGCACAAAAGCCAGTGCCACCGAGAGACCCAAGGCCTCTATGGTGGCATAAAGCTTGTTGCGTGATAAGAATTTCACATAACTTTTCATCATATACTCATTTATTTTTTGTTTCACTTAAATCAAACGATAAAGGAAGAATACCATCTCCCTGTTTTCGTTAGCTGCTGCAAAGTTACGGTTTCTCCCTTTTTCTGCCAAGATTTCCGGCAGCCCGGAAGGTGGATTGTATGAAATTCATACACTCTATTGTATGATTATCACACAACAGCCCCGTTTTTGTTTGTCGTTTCGGGAAAAAAGCGTACTTTTGCAAACAAAAAAATAAAAGATATGAAATACGGAACCCTTCTTGTCATCGACGATAATCCGTCGATACTCACGGCGCTGAAGATCTGTCTGAGCAATACGTTCGAACGGATTCTCACCCTGCCACGCCCCGATACCGCCCCCATGTTGCTGCAACAGGAGCAGGTAGATCTCATCCTACTCGACATGAACTTCTCGCTTGGCGTAAACAGCGGACAGGACGGCTTGCTCTGGCTCCGCACCTTCCGCCGGCTCCACGCCCACATCCCCGTGGTACTCATCACCGCCTTTGCCGACGTGCAGCTTGCCATCAAGGGATTGAAAAGCGGAGCCGCCGACTTTGTAACCAAGCCCTGGGATAATGACGAACTGATCAGAACCCTAAAAGATGCCATCGACCGAAGCCAGGAAGTGGAGACTCTGGAGAGCATCGAGACCACTCATATCCACAAGGTGGTGGATCAATGCCACGGGAACATCTCTCGTGCCGCCGAACTGCTCGGCATCACTCGCCAAACGCTTTATGCCAAGCTCAAGCGATAATTCTTTATCACAATCATTCATGATTATAAACATCTGATATGAACACCATTTTCCACATATATATAATAGGTATCATACTCCTCGTCATAGGAGGTATCATCTATCTCTTCTTGCGTCACCAACGCAACCTGAAGAGCCGTGCCTTCTTGATGCAAGAGGCTATTCGCAATGGCGATTACTCCTTCCGCCTATCCACCAAGGGATTACTCTTTGGAGAACGAGCCTTGCAGCAAGCCCTCAACGACATGGAGAACGACATCGGCAGACTGGTGGCGCAGCATGAGGTGGAATCTTGGCAAAGGCTAACCCGTGTGCTCACCCATGAGATTATGAATGCCACCGCCCCCATCTCCAGCATCTGCCAAGCCTATCTTAGCAATCCCGACATCCAAGGTTCGTCCTATGAGGAAGGCATCCGAGCCATTCGAGATACCAGCAAATCGCTCACCAGTTTTGTGGACAGCTATCGCAAGCTCACCCAGCTACAAAATCCTGTCATCGAGAACATTCCACTCAAGGATTTCGTAGAAGGCATCAAGCCGCTCTATCCTCAGATAGAATGGCACATCCATATCCCCGAAGATGCCACCTGGTCTGCCGACAAGAACATGCTGCGCCAGGTATTTATCAATCTGACCAAGAATGCCATCGAGGCTCACGCCTCAGCCATCGACATTCGATGCTTCCACAAACATCCAGAGAGCATCGAGAGTTCACAATTCTCAGGCATCTATTTCAGCAACAATGGCGACCCCATCCCTGCCGATGTGGCAAAGGAGATGTTCATCCCCTTCTTCTCCACCAAGCCATCAGGTTCGGGCATCGGCCTCTCCATCTCCCGCCAGATGCTGATGATGCAATCCATCAATCTCTCCCTTGCCGAGCACAATGTGGCAGGCTATCATGTAACATTCCGGATGGAATGAAATATATAATAAAGAAGATGAAACAAAAACTTTTGGTGGTTTCAAGGCTTTTATGTACTTTTGCAAGCGAAACTTACAAATAAAATAATAACATACAATATGAAGAATCTAAAAACAATTATCTTTACCGCTTGCGCCCTGTTCTCACTCGGCGCAGTAGCCTCAACCGAGCATACCACCGTGCAGGGCGACCATGGCAAACTCGATGTAGTCATCCAGCGTCCAGACAATGATGCAGCCAATGGCAACGGAAGCCAAGCAAAGGCCAAAACGAAGGCAGGCAAGAAGACTCCGCTCCTCGTGCTCTGCCATGGATTTGGCGGCAATAAGGAGGGAAAACTCTTCGACTGCCTCGTAGACAGCCTCAACAAGAAAGGCATTGCCGTGATCAGATTCGACTTCAATGGCCATGGCAAGAGCGAGGGAAAATTTGAGGATATGACCGTACTGAATGAGATAGAAGATGCCAAGTGCATCTTGCGCTATGCCTCCTCGCTGCCTTGGGTGAACAAGATTGCGATGGGCGGCCACTCACAAGGTGGCGTGGTTACAGCCATGACCAGCGGACAGCTAGTCGCACAAGCTGACAAGGATATCAAGAAGATACAAGCCGTGGTGCTCCTTGCCCCTGCCGCCGTGCTCCGTGACGATGCCCTGCGTGGCAATACATTCGGCAAGATGTACGACCCCAAGAATCCTCCAGCCAAGATAGAGATGTGGGACGGCAAGGCCCTGGGTGGCAACTATATCCGCACAGCCACCACTCTGCCTATCTACGAGACGGCCAAGAACTACCACGGAGCCGAGTGCATCCTGCATGGCGATGCCGACCGAGTAGTGCCTTACACCTATGGTCAGCGTTTCCACTATCTGAACAAGAAGAGCGAATGGCACTTGATGACCGATGCCGACCACGGATTCGGCGGTCAGGAAGAGCAAGCCGCTCATATCGCCAGCGATTTCTTGGCTAAAGTTTTGAAGTAAAACATCCATTTACCAGCAATAGCATAAAAGTCCTTAACATATAGTACAATCCACTATATGTTGAGGGCTTTTTATTTTTTTAGCAAAATAATTATGGCTATTTGTGGATAATTGTTTATTTTTGCATTGTCATTATGACAAAAGTATTATTAGATAAATTGTAAAACAGCATCAAGTAAGTTATAACAGAAAATATAAAATAACACATTAAACTTTACAACAAAACGAATGATGACAATAGAAGAATACAGAGCTGCCATCTTACAGGCACTGCTCGATGCTAAGAACGAAGACGGTACTCCTGCGCTCAGCGAGAAGGAAGCTACCGAGGCTCTCAATGGATTTACCGACGATGAGCTGCAAGATGGTATCCTCTGGAATACACCTCAGGACGTGGCAGACATCATCCTCGAAGGTTAAGAGATACCAAGCAAGAGCCTACGCAGATGAGATATTTTTATGTATTGTGCAAAGAAACAAGTCGTTTTCTTTGCACAATTCAATTATTATTTGTAAATTTGCAGCCGATTAAGCGATAAGGGTAACTATTTTTCCCCCATCGACAAGCTATAAATAAATAGATTTTTTACCGGTAAAAAAGATATAAAGATAATGAAGATAGAAAACGAAATCATCAGCTCTGTCATCGCGGCGGTGAAGGAGCTTTATGGTCAGGACGTACCTGAAAAGATGGTAGCCCTGCAGAAGACCAAGAGTAATTTCGAAGGTAACCTTACCCTCGTCGTATTCCCATTCCTCAAAATGTCGAAGAAAAAGCCAGAGGATACAGCACAGGAAATCGGCGAATACCTGAAGAAAAACTGCGCTAACGTTATCGCAGACTTCAACGTGGTTAAGGGTTTCCTCAACCTTTCTATCGCTCCTGCCGCTTGGGTAGGACTCTTGAACACCATCAACGCTGACCCTAAGTTCGGCGAGAAGCCAGTTACTGAGAACAGTCCGCTCGTCATGATCGAGTACTCTTCTCCTAACACCAACAAGCCTCTCCACCTCGGTCACGTGCGCAACAACCTCCTCGGCTGGTCATTGGCCCAGATTATGGAGGCTAACGGCAACAAGGTAATCAAGACAAACATCGTGAACGACCGTGGTATCCACATCTGTAAGTCTATGCTCGCCTGGCTCAAGTGGGGCAATGGCGAAACTCCTGAGACTTCCGGCAAGAAGGGCGACCACCTCATCGGCGACT
>ENA-OZLD01000441-OZLD01000441.1-human-gut-metagenome-genome-assembly--contig:-NODE-441-length-10907-cov-4.989126_pt1 | contig 10907 bp, 9 predicted proteins | sample MGYA00244834_ERZ653780 | MGnify/ENA primary metagenome ERZ653780 (study PRJEB26926, sample SAMN06164474) | human gut metagenome | biome: ENVO:00009003; feature: ENVO:2100002; material: ENVO:00002003...
GCTCGGAGATGTGTATAAGAGACAGGTCGGTGCCATCGGGGAGCGGCTGGGCGATGCTTGCGATGGGCTCCTCAGGGCTGTAGACCACCTTGACGTGCTTGACGGGAGTCTTGCGCAGCTTCTTGCGGATGACCTTGGCCAGCGGGTCGTTGATGGTCTTGAAGATGTCGGTGACGCACCATTGGGTGGCGTCGAGCTTGTAGGCCGCGCCCATGCACGAGATGAGCGGCACGTTGAGGTCGTGGCAGCGGCGGATGATGTCGAGCTTGGCGGTAACCGTGTCGATGCAGTCGACCACATAGTCGTACTGCGAGAGGTCGAACAGGTGGGCGTTGCTGGGCAGGTAGAAGCACTGGTGCTTGCGCACGATGCATTCGGGGTAGATGTCGTGGATGCGTGCCTCGGCCACATCCACCTTGCTCTGACCTATGGTTGAGGCGGTGGCCAGGATCTGGCGGTTGCAGTTGGAGGGACAGAAACGATCGTCGTCCCACACGTCGATGTGGCCCACGCCCGAGCGGGCGAGCACCTCGACGACGTAGCCGCCCACGCCGCCCACGCCAAACACGGCGACGCGCGAGCCATGGAGTGTGTCGATGGCAGGCTTGCCCACCAAGAGCTGGATGCGAGAGAATTGATTTTGCATGATGATTGTGTGTTCTTACCTGATGTTACGGGTGCAAAGTTACGGTTTTATCGTTGAATATGTAAGGGAATGGAGTGGGAATATGCAAAATATGGCTATCTTTGCACGTATGGAAAAAGAATTTGAAGACTATTGGAAGAAGCATCGGGCGAGCCTCCTGCTGGCCGCCCCGAAGGACCTGCAAGAGGAGCGCAATCGCTCGGAGAAGCTCAACACCTTTGGCGACTGGCTGTTGTATCTGGCGCCCATCGTGGTGATGGTGGCCTTCCTCGACCAGAAATTTGTAGCCAGCGAACTGCTCAACTTCCTGGCGAGCATTGGTGTGGGCATGGTGGCCACGCTCCTCTCGATGCTGCTCAAGCCCTATGTGACGGGCAAGCGTAGGGTGGCAGACATTGAGAATGACATGAAGGCGTATTTCTACGGCATCTACCAGACGCGCGGCCTCGACGCGCTGGAGGCGATGCGCCAATAGGCGCGCGAGGGTTAGACGTACATGAGGTCGCTCATGATGGTGCTGCTGATGTTGATGCCCTGGCGCGTGAGGCTCAGGTGGTGGCCGTCGATGCGCAGCAGCTGGCGGTCGATGTAGCCGCTGGCGTTGCGTAGGAGGAACGCGCGGTGGCGCTCGTCGAGCATGTTGAGGTCTATGCCCTCGCGTGTGCGTAGGGCGGTGGTGACGAGGTCGTCGTAATGGGTGTCGGGATCGATGCGCTCCTCCTCGTAGGGGATCGTTCCGCGCTCAATGGCTTCGATATACCGCATGATGTTGGACGGGTTCCAATGGCGTGTGAGCCGGTCGTAACTATGGGCCGCGGCGCCCAGGCCGATGTAAGGCACGTCGTGCCAATAGCTGCTATTGTGGCGGCTGCGGTATGGGCTCGCCCCCAGGTGGCCGTGGGGCAAGAGGGCGAAATTGCTAATCTCATAATGCTCGTAGCCCGCCGCCGTGAGCCGGTCGACGAGCTGGTCGTACATGTCAAGGCTCAACTGCTCGTCGGCCTCCCGTATGGTGCCCTGCTCCCATAGGCGGTAGAGTGGGGTGCCCTCCTCAATCATTAGTCCGTAGGCCGAGAGATGCTCGGGCTTGAGCGCCAAGGCGCAACGTATGTCGGCCAGCCAGTCGGCGAGCGTCTCGTCGGGGAAGCCAAACATGAGGTCGACGCTGATGTTGCCTATGCCGTCGAGGCGAAGGGTCTCCACGGCGCGGCGCACCTCGTTGGCTGTGTGGCGACGGTGGAGAAAGCGCAGACGGTCGTCGTTGAAGGTCTGGGCGCCCATGCTCACGCGGTTCACCGGCAAGTGGCTGAACATGTGGCGCCGTATGTCGTCGGGGTTGCACTCCATGGTGACCTCCGCATGGGGATCCACGGGGAACACCTTATATATATAAGCGAAGAGCTTGTGGAGGTTGGCCGCAGACAGTTGCGAGGGCGTGCCACCCCCCAGGTAGATGGTGGAGAGGGAGATGGGATCGTCGGCCATGCGATCGCGCAGCAGGAGCATCTCGCGGCAGAGCGCGTCGACATAGCGGTCGTGCAGCTCGGGGCGCACGGTGGAATAGAAGCCGCAATAGATGCAACGGCTCGCACAGAAAGGAATGTGAATGTAAAGTCCGGCTTTCATATTGTTATACAGAAGGGCCTCGTGGAGCCCATTTCAGAACAAAATTACTAATTTGTTTTAAAAAATAAGCGATTTCTTCCCAAATCTTTTGGAAGTTAAGCGGATTATCGCTATCTTAGTCGTCGATTTTGGAGTACAACTCCCGACCTAACTAAAAACATATACTAACACTTTAAATCTTTTGATATGAGAGTATATCAGACTAACGAAATTAAGAACATTGCCTTGTTGGGCAGTGCGGGTAGCGGCAAGACCACGCTTGCCGAGAGTATGTTGTATGAAGCTGGTGTCATCAAGCGCCGTGGCTCGGTGGAAGGTAAGAACACCGTGAGCGACTACTTCCCCGTTGAGCTTGAGTATGGCTATTCAGTGTTCCCCACCGTTTTCCATGTAGAGTGGAACAATAAGAAACTCAATATTATCGATTGCCCGGGTTCCGACGACTTCGTGGGCGGCGCAATCACATCCCTGAACGTTACCGACCAGGCCATTATCCTCATCAACGGACAGTATGGTCCCGAGGTGGGCACGCAGAACAACTTCAGATACACAGAGAAGTTGCACAAGCCCGTCATCTTCCTCATCAACCAGTTGGACTCCGACAAGTGCGACTTCGACAACATCGTCAGCACCATGCAGGAGATTTATGGTTCCAAGTGTGTGCAGATTCAGTATCCGTTGGAGACTGGACCCAATTTCCATAGCCTTATCGATGTGCTTATCATGAAGAAGCTGTCGTGGGGTCCCGAGGGCGGTGAGCCCAAGCGCGAGGACATCCCGGCAGAAGAGATGGACAAGGCCATGGAACTGCACAAGGCCCTGGTGGAGGCAGCTGCCGAGAACGACGACCACCTGATGGAGAAATTCTTCGAGGAGGACTCGCTCACTGAGGACGAGATGCGCGAGGGTATTCGCAAGGGATTGGTGACACGCTCCATCTTCCCCATCTTCTGCGTAGACGCCCATAAGGACATGGGTGTGCAGCGCCTGATGGAATTCCTGGGCAATGTGGTGCCGTTTGTGAGCGAGATGCCGAAGGTGCGCAACACACGCGGCGAGGAGGTGGCCGCAGAGAGCGATGGCCCCGAGAGCCTCTACTTCTTCAAGACCGGCGTGGAGCCCCACATCGGTGAGGTGAGCTACTTCAAGGTGATGAGTGGATCGGTGAAGCCTGGCGACGACCTGAGCAACGCCGACCGCGGATCGAAGGAGCGCATAGGACAGATCTACGCTTGCGCAGGCGCCAACCGCATACCCGTGGACCAGCTCAACGCGGGCGACATAGGATGCACGGTGAAGTTGAAGGATGTGAAGACGGGCAACGCCCTCAACAGCAAGGATGCCGACTGGCGTTACGACTTCATTAAATACCCCAACCCGAAGTATAGCCGCGCCATCAAGGCAGCCAACCCACAAGACACGGAGAAGATGATGGCCGCCCTGCTCAAGATGAGGCAGGAAGATCCCACATGGGTCGTGGAGCAGAGCAAGGAGCTGCGCCAGACCATTGTGCACGGACAGGGTGAGTTCCACCTCCGCACGCTGAAATGGCGTATGGTGAACAACGAAAAGCTCAAAGTGGAGTTTGAGGAGCCGAAGATTCCTTACCGCGAGACGCTCACCAAGAAGGCAAAGGCCGAATATCGCCATAAGAAACAGAGTGGTGGCGCCGGACAGTTTGGTGAGGTGCACCTCATCGTGGAGCCCTACGCTGAGGGCATGCCCGATCCTGTGACCTACAACTTCAACGGCCAGGAGTATAAGATGAACATCAAGTCGAAGGAGGAGAAAGACCTGCCGTGGGGCGGTAAGCTCGTGTTCATCAACTCGGTGGTGGGTGGAGCCATCGACCTGAGATTCATGCCGGCCATCCTCAAGGGTGTGATGGACTGCATGGAGCGTGGACCACTGACAGGTAGCTACGCTCGCGACGTGCGCGTGGTGGTGTACGACGGTAAGATGCACCCAGTAGACTCTAACGAGCTCTCGTTCACGCTGGCTGCACGCCACGCCTTCTCCGACGCCTTCAAGGCTGCTGGCCCGAAGATCCTGGAGCCTATTTACGACCTGGAGGTGTATGTCCCCTCCGACTATATGGGCGATGTGATGAGCGACCTGCAAGGACGCCGCGCCATCATCATGGGTATGGACGCCGAAGCCGGTTACCAGAAGTTGCAGGCCAAGATTCCTTTGAAGGAACTGTCCAACTACAGCGTGGCGCTTAGCTCGCTCACAGGTGGACGCGCCAGCTTCACAACGAAGTTTGCCAGTTACGAGCTCGTGCCCAACGACCTCCAGCAGAAGCTCATTGCTGAGCACGAGGCAGAGACAAAGGACGAAGACTAAACATGATTAACTGTTCCGCTCAAACCAAGGTCCCGTGAGGGACGAACGGTTTCGGACAATACCTGATGCGCTTCTTAGGCCCAAAAAGCTTAGGAAGCGCATTTCCTTTTTAATGATGAATGTTGAGTGTTGAATGTTGAGTGTTGAATGGAAGAGAATGCTAGGTGTGATTAAAATCGAATGACCGATTGGGGTTAAAAATCGAATGACCGATTGGGGTTAAAGGGAAAAATATGTATCTTTGCAGCATGAAGAAACTCTGGGTATCGATACTTTTGGCATGCTTCGGATGCCTGGCGGCATCGGCGCAACGACATGAGCTGCTGAGCGAGCGTATCGCCTCGTTGCAGGTGGTGGTCAACGACGATTGGACGTCGTTGCCAGTCGTTACGTTGGGTGCGGGCGATGTGCTGAACGTGGGGTTCGACGACCTGTCCCACACCTACCATCGCTATTGCTATAAGATAGAGCATTGTGAGGCCGACTGGACCCCCTCGGAAGGACTTTTCGAGAGCGATTATTGTCAGGGATTTGCCAACGGAAACACCATCGACGACCTACAGGAATCGGTAAACACCAACCAACTCTACACCCACTACCAATTCTGCTTGCCCAACAGCAAATGCCGCATTAAGATGAGCGGCAACTACAAGTTGACCGTCTACGATGAGAACGAGGAGGACAAGCCCGTGCTCGTGGTGTGCTTCATGGTGGTGGAGCCGGCGATGGCCGTGGGATTGGGCGTAACCACCAACACCGACTTGGGGGTGGACCGTTGTTACCAGCAGGTCGACATGAAGCTCGACTATGGGCAGGTGCGCGTAACCAATCCCGCCTCGCAGATCATGACGGTGGTGATGCAGAATGGGCGATGGGATAACGCCGTGGTCAACGCGAAGCCGCAGATGGTGAGCGGCAACGGGTTGGCGTGGACCCACAACCGCGACCTCATCTTCCAAGGTGGCAACGAATACCGGAAGTTTGAGATGCTCGACGTGACCCACACCACCATGGGACTGGAGTCGGTGAAATGGGATGGCACCATGTATCATGCCTATGTGTGGCCCGACGAGCCACGCCCCAGCTATGTGTATGATGAGGATGCCAATGGTGCGTTTCTCATTCGCAACTCCGACAATGTGGAAATCGACAACACCTGCGAGTACCTGATGGTGCATTTCCGCCTCTACAGCCAGCACTTGCCCTACGATGTGTGGCTCAATGGTGCCTGGACCTATGATAGCTTCGCCCCCAAATACCTCATGACGTGGAACGACGAGCAGCAGCTCTACGAGGCCGACGTGTGGCTCAAGCAAGGCTATTACAACTACCAATACCTCACGCTGACGCCCGAAGGCAGCTATGTGGTGGTGCCCTCCGAAGGCAATTTCTACCAAACGGAGAACCAATACCAAGCCCTCGTCTACTATCGAGCCCCAGGAGGTCGCACCGACCGATTGGTGGGCTACGCCAACGTGAGGCTCACCAAATAGGGTGGGGCATGGTTGGCGTTTAGGCCCTTGGCATGCGTCATCGCCTTAATTTTTCTAAAAATAAGGAGGGGCGTGGGTGCGTTCTCGTGAAAATGGATTATCTTTGTATAAAACGCAAAAATCAATGAGATTAAAATACATAGCCATATTGCTCCTCTTGTGCATGGCCCTTCCCGTGGCGGCGCAAAAGAAAGGAGCGAAAGGCGGCAAGGCAACGAAGGTGGTAAAACCCGTGGCACACGTCGAGACCTCCGGTCAGAAACTGTTTAAGTCGATGCTGCCCTCCACGGCTAAGGTGATGTTTATCGATAGCGTGGTGGTGTCGAAAGCCGACTTCCTGAGTCGGGTGCCGCTCAACAAGGAGTCGGGCTCCCTCACGGCTCGCAAGGGTAAGGTGGGCCACGGTGGCGTGCTCCTCACCCAATACCAGAACGATTTTGGCGATCGCAGGATTTACGCCGAAGGCGATACCACCGCCACCCACTTGCTGGCCCAGACCCTTGTGGGCAAGCAATGGAGCGCTCCCCATCCGTTGGCCGGACTGGACGGCAACGAGTATCCGAGAGCTTGTTTCCCATTCCTGGCGAGCGATGGTGTGACGCTCTTCTTCGCCGCACAAGGTCCGCATAGCATGGGAGGCTACGACATCTTCATGACCACCTACGACAACGATGAAGCCCAGTGGTATGAGCCGCAAAACTATGGTTTGCCGTTCAACTCCACCGCCAACGAGTATCTGTTGGCGATCGACGATTACGACACGTTGGGATGGTTGGTGACCGACCGCAACCAGCCGGCCGACAGCGTCTGCATCTACACCTTCGAGCCCACCTCGATCCGTAAGGATTTTCAGGCCGATGATATCGACGACGCCCACCTGAAGCGCTTCGCCCAAATCCACGCCATCAAGGACACGTGGAAGTTTGGAAAGCGCAAGGACGCCCTCGGTCGCCTCGCCGCCATGATAGCGCGTGGCAAGGCCACCACCACGAAAAAGGTGCAGTTTGCCATCAACGACCGAACGGTGATCACCTCGCCCTCGCAACTGAAGCATGCCGAGAGCCGAACGCTCTATGCCCAGTTGCAGGAGTTGGAAACATTGATGGCGAACACCCAGACAACGCTCGACAACAACCGAAAGAAGTATGCCCAGCAGCCCTCGGAACGCCAGCAGTTGCGCGCGCAGATCATCAAGCTCGAGCAACAACTCGAGCAGCAACAGGCCGATAGCCGAGCCTTGGCAAAACGAATAAGAAAATTGGAAAACTAACAACTCATACAATCTTTTACCTATGAACAGATATTTCGCAGAATCAGAACTCGTTATCAATAGCGATGGTAGCATATTCCACCTCCACCTGTTGCCCGAACAGTTGGCCGACAAGGTCATCCTCGTGGGCGACCCTGGCCGCGTAGACCTCGTGGCCACCCATTTCGATAGCAAGGAGTGTGAGATAAGCAATCGCGAGTTTCACACCATCACCGGAACCTATCAAGGCAAGCGCCTCACCGTGCTCTCCACAGGCATCGGATGCGACAACATCGACATTGTGATGAATGAGCTCGACGCATTGGCCAACATCGATTTCGCCACACGCACCGAGAAGAGCGAGCACCGCACCCTCACGCTTGTGCGCATTGGCACCTGCGGTGGTCTGCAGCCCGAGACTCCAACGGGAACCTATATCGCCTCGGTGAAGAGCATTGGCTTCGATGGCCTGCTCAATTTCTACGCCGGCCGCGACGAGGCCAGCGACCTCGAGCTGGAGGCCGCCTTCAAGAAGTTTGTGGGATGGGACCTGAAGATGGGCAACCCCTATGTGGCTACGGCCAACCCCGCCCTTATCGACCGCGTGGCGTGCGACGACATGGTGCGCGGCATCACGGTGGCGTGCGGAGGCTTCTTCGGTCCTCAGGGACGCCAGCTACGCCTGCCCCTGACCGATCCCAATCTCAACGAGAAAATAGAGCGCTTTGAATATAACGGTTTGAAAATCAATAACTTCGAGATGGAGTCGTCGGCTTTGGCCGGTTTGGCCACACTCATGGGCCATGAGGCGGCCACCTGCTGCATGGTGATTGCCAACCGCCGTGCTAAGAAGATGGAGACCAACTACAAGGGCGACATCGACGGACTCATCACACGTGTGCTCGACCGCATTTGACACATTCACATATCCAACATTGAATACATTCATCCACGACACTATCTGCGCCATCGCCACTCGGGCGGGTGGCGCACTTTCTGTTATTAGAGTGAGCGGCGCCAACGCTGTCGCTTACACCGACCGTATCTTCCAATCGGCCTCGGGCAAGCGCCTCGCCGAGAGCAAGGCCAACACCTTGCATTATGGCACCCTCCACACCCTCGCCGATGCCTCCGGCGCTCGCGAGGCCATCGACGATGTGGTGGTGTCGTTGTGGCGCGCCCCCCATTCCTACACGGGCGACGACGTGGTGGAGATTAGTTGCCATGGCAGCCAATACATCGCGCAAAACATCATCCAAGCCCTCATAGCCTGCGGATGCCGACAAGCCGAGCCGGGCGAATACACCATGCGCGCTTACCTCAACGGAAAGATGGACCTGTCGCAGGCCGAGGCCGTGGCCGACCTGATTGCGGCCAACAACAAGGCGTCGCACGATTTGGCGGTCAGTCAATTGAAGGGCCATTTCAGCTCCGAGTTGCAACGATTGCGCCAGCAGTTGCTCAAGCTCACAAGCCTGCTCGAGTTGGAACTCGACTTCTCCGACCACGAAGACCTGGAGTTTGCCGACCGTTCGGAGATCAACGACCTCTCGACGGAAATCTTCGAGAAATTGCGCACCTTATGCGAGAGCTTCAAGACCGGTCAGGCGCTCAAGCAAGGCATACCCGTGGCCATTGTGGGAAAGACCAATGTGGGCAAGTCGACGTTGCTCAATCAATTGCTCAACGAGGACAAGGCCATTGTGAGCGACATCGATGGCACCACACGCGACATCATCGATGGTATGGCGAGCATCAACGGTGTTACGTTCCGGTTTGTCGACACGGCGGGAATAAGAACCACCGACGACGCCATCGAGAAGATAGGCATCGAGCGCGCCTATGAGCAGATTGCCAAGGCAGCCATCGTTGTTTGGATGATTGACGGTAAGCCCACGCAGGCCGATAGGGACGACATGGCGCGTCGCACGGAGGGCAAGCCCCTCATCGTGGTTCATAACAAGGCCGACCTGTCGGCCGAGATGTTCGTCGACAACGAGGTGGCCATCAGCGCCAAGCGAAACGAGAACATCCAACTCCTGAAGGAAAAGATCATGGAGGCCGCCAACATCCCCGAGATCGACGAGAACACCATCATGGTGACCAACATGCGCCATTTCGAAGCCTTGCACAAGGCCATGACCGACCTGCAACGCGTTATAGACGGCCTCGCCTCAGGCTTGCCCTCCGACCTCTTGGCCGAAGACCTCCGCCTATGTTTGGAAGACCTGGCCGACATCACCGGAGGCCAAATCACCTCGCAAGAAACCCTCAACAACATCTTCCAACACTTCTGCGTGGGGAAATAGGGAGAGAATAAAAAGGGAAATAAAAAATAAAAAAGATAAATCACCCTTTGGCATCATGAAAACCCAATGGCTCGCTTTCATGGCCGGTATCATCTGGCTGGCGGCAGGTTTCAACGTCTGTAGGATAGGCGTGGAGGCATGGCGCGCACTCACCGCTACCACAGCAGGCATGGTGCTGGGCAGCCTCGCCACGCTCGTCCTCTTCTCCGTCATGTTTGTCAAGATGCTGTTCAAGAACGTGCGGAGCATCGGGCGCATCTACCCGGCGCATCGGCGGATATGGCACCTCATGCCCCTCAGGTCCTATCTCGTCATGGCGGTCATGATCACGCTGGGCATCATACTCCGCAGCTGCCAAGCCGTCCCCCGCACGTTCATCGCCTCGTTCTATGTGGGGCTGGGAGGGGCGCTCATGCTGGCCGGCGCCGTTTATCTCTCCGCCCTCTTCTGTCCTAAAGACCTATAGTCCCCCCCTTGTTGCAGCCATGGCACCCGTGGCTACCCTTGTGCCTTCCTTTTTCTCGCCGCCAAGGCGATGTAGGCCAGCAGTGCCACAAACGCCACGAGGATGCACACCATCTGCGTGGCGTAACGCTCCGGCTCAATCCAAATCTCCTTGAAGAACCCTAAGCGGCCTAGCACCTCCACTGGCACCCAGAACACCACCACCGTGGCGATGGCCATGCGAATGTTGGCTCCCCACGAGGCCAGTCTGAGTTGCTTCCTGAAGATCAGCACGCTACCCGCCAGGCACGCTGCCGCCACAAGGCTCGTCACGGGATGGCGATCGCCAAGGAAGTTCTTGTCGTAGCAGAACATCAGTAGCAGGTAGCTCGCCCAGAGAATCATGTTGAGCTCCATGAAGGTCACGATGCTCGTGTGGTGGGTCATCGGCCGTGCCGCGATCTCGTTCTTGCGCGAGCGTAGCAGCGTGCGTTGCCACCAGTTGATGAAGTTGCATCCGTTCTTCGTTGAGAAGATGTAGAGCGTCATCACCATCATCCACATGCCGAAGGAGGCGGGCAGGATGAGATATTCGGGTTTGGTGACGATCTCGCCATTCTCCATCTCAGGCTGTGTGCCCCAGCGTGTGGCGTAGTATTGGAAGAGAAACTCCACCCATCCCGTCCAGAAGAGAAGGCCTCCGATCAGTCCGAAGATCGTTTGTTTGGTGTCGCCCTTCACAATAGTTCGTTAAAATTTGAGATAAAGGCTAAGCAGTTTTACGCTGCCAGCCA
>ENA-OZLD01000451-OZLD01000451.1-human-gut-metagenome-genome-assembly--contig:-NODE-451-length-10707-cov-8.977187_pt1 | contig 10707 bp, 9 predicted proteins | sample MGYA00244834_ERZ653780 | MGnify/ENA primary metagenome ERZ653780 (study PRJEB26926, sample SAMN06164474) | human gut metagenome | biome: ENVO:00009003; feature: ENVO:2100002; material: ENVO:00002003...
AAGTCGTCGGCAGCGTCAGATGTGTATAAGAGACAGCTTTAATAGTTTAAATATTATTCTAAAATAGTTATTGTTGTTGTACTAACCTTATTCTCAAAGATTGCACCTTTTCGAGAACTTGTAATATCAACAGATAGTGTATGTTCACCAATGGTCAAATCTTTTATTATGTATTTTGCATTAAACGGCAAAGTCGTTTCTGAAGATTTTACAACTGCTTTCCCATCGATTAAATAGTGTATAATAGGGTGATAATCTTTCCCATTTATTATCGTTTCTCCAGAAGCTGAGACATTGCCTCCTATTTCTAAAGTAATCTCGTCACCATTTTTGACAGATGATGGAGTTGCTACAATCTTTCCAATAACAAGAGATTTTACCTCGTCTTTTTCACAAGAAGCCAGAGCAATCACTCCGATAACACCAATGAAAACTAATGAGATTTTTAATAATAATTTCATTTTATAGTCCCTAATCCGTGTCGGGCGCAACTTCTAAAATTATTGTTTATTTATGGAAGGGATATATAAATAGTAACCTCTAACAGAATTATTTTTTTACGATTTCAATAAAAGCATTAGGAATATAAGCTGTCGCTATTGTTCCAATCTCCTCTATACAAACTCCAACCCTTTGTTGCCCCTGCCATCGTGCAACTCTCCCTACCACTCCCTTAAACGCACCATCAATAACCCTAACCAATTGTCCTTTCTCGAACTTTGGCACTTCAGCTAATGATACGATGGTATTGTCCGCATCGGCTGCACAGATGATTTTGAGACTTTCCATCTGATAGTCTGGAACTATCATAGGAATCTTCTCTATTCTGCGCCCAACGTGGACGTGGCGATAATAAAAGCGGAGAAATGGGAGGTTTACGTTGTCGTAAACGAAAGATTTGAGTTGTTCTTCGGTACCGTAGGCGAAGAAGATATTTGGTAAACGTGACTCGGTAACAACTTTGCGCTTACCTTTTATAAATTTTACAGTATCTGTAGTAGAATAGAAAGCCGTGATGCCTTTGGCTGCCATGTAGTCGTATGCCTTTTTCTCTCTACCGTATGTGGTACGTAAGGCATACCAATGAGGGCTATCTTCCTCTTTTTGTGCTTTAGGCTTACTTGCTATATGGGCATTTCTGGTGGACACCCCTGTTTGTGAACTCTCTGCAGACATGGTGCTTTGAGCTTCGGGGAGGGCGTTGGAGGTAAGTCCAGCGCAAGGAGGGAATTCACCACCTCCTGGGGTGTGTACATCTTCTGATGTCCATTCATCGACTTTCATATCGGTGCTAACTTTTTTCTAAACAGAAATCCGTTAAATTGCGACACAAAAAAAGCGTGGAAACTGTATATACTGAAACAACAATGATTCGACTTGATGAATTTTGACGATAATACCTGCAAATAACTGATAATAAGGAAAGAAAGTGCAAAAACCAAATCATAAATAGATTTAAACGAATCATAGTTTATTGGGGATATGTGGGAACATTTACGGGAAAGGTATTACCTTTGTGACTGAAATAAAAAACATATGGACATGAAGATTACCATCATCACAAAGGAATGCAAGAGCAAAGACAAAGACGCTCCTGCAAAAGCCAATCTTTGTTTTCGACTCCGAGATAAGGATGTTGACATCAAAGTCCGTTCCGACATTGAGGTTATGCTTGACTATTGGGACAATGATACACTTTCCTATCGAAGGACAAAGAAATTACCATCTGACGAGCAGAAGAAAGTCAAGGTTTTGGTGCAGACCATTACAACGGCTCTTAGCGAGCAGTATAACTCTGCGACTGCTGATGTTGCATGGATGAAGAATGTGATTGATGAATGTGTCAATCCAACTTCAAGGTCAACAGAGACATTGACTACAGTTGTTTCGAGAATGGAACAATACATTGCGGAACATCCCATGAGTCCGAAATCAGCACTCGTTTATAAACCAACAATCAAGAAGCTTCAACGCTATGAAGCCTACAAGAGGGAAGTAGAAGGAGAGGAAGGCTTCACGCTCTATTGCGAGACTATCCGTCCCGAAGACTACCTTGATTTTAGAGAGTATGTCATAAACGAATATATTCATTACAATGACTACCCTGAGTTTTACGAACAGTTCAGCCTTGACATGCACCCTCCCAAGCAGATGTCAAGCACACAGATTATAGGTATCATGCATCATCTGCGTATTGTTGGGCATTGGTGCATCAAGATGGGGTTTACAACAAACCGCTCATGCGATGCGTTCACTATTCCTGCAGCGGTACAAGGCACACCTTTTTATCTGACGATAGAAGAACGTGACAAGGTTTACAATACAAACCTACATAACAAGCCAGAGTTAGAAGTGTATCGTGACTTGTTCATCTTCCAATCAATGGTAGGTTGTAGAGTCGGAGACATGTTCTCTTTTACCAAAGACAATATTGTTGGTGACATATTGCAGTATCTTCCACACAAGACCATGCGCAAACGGTCGCAGACCGTGAGCGTCCCGCTTACCACAAAGGCTATGGAAATATTAAAACGTTACGATGGCAAGCAAGAAAAGCTTCTGCCGACAAAGCAAGTGTATCAATACAACGAGGGCATCCGTGCCGTGCTTCGAGAATGTGGCATTAACAGAATGGTTACTATCCTTGACACCGTCACAGGAAAGGAGGTTCAGAAGCCAATATGTGATGTCGCTACAAGCCACATGGCAAGACGCAACTTTATCGGCAACCTATACAAGAAAGTGAAAGACCCCGAGCTTGTGAGTTCCATGACAGGACATGTAAACGGAAGCAGAGCTTTCGCCAGATACAGAGAGATTGATGAGGAAACGAAAGTAAATCTTGTCAACCTCATCAACTAACATTTATACAATCTACCAGTTATACATCATTATGTATAGAGTAGCATGAAAGTAACAGCATTCATCCGAGAAACCTCGGCAAAGAACAACATAACCGACCAGGCGCACGTTTATTTCCGTGCGCGTGACGGAAAAACTGACATCAAGGCTGTCAGCGAGTTATCCATCAATCCTAATCATTGGAGCGCGGAACGGCAGGGTTACAAGACACGTGTGGCTCTTGTAGCGGAGGCAAAGCGCACGGCATTCGACAAAGCCGTGCAGGACTTGGCGGCACTTATATCCGCACAATATTATCATGGAGCGGACAGCCGTTGGCTAAAAGGTGTTATTGAGGAGTTTCATCATCCTAACATCAACATCCGCCAAGGCAGAAAAGGTGACGAATACAGCCTTGTGTACCAATGCCAGCAGTATGCCGAGAACCACCCGATGGAAAAGGAATCTATAAGGCATCATGAGCATAACGTACGTAAGTTGCAGCACTTCGAACGTTTCCAAAGGGAAATTATGCGTAGACGAGGTTACACCATGCGACTTGATGCTATAACAGCCGATGACTTGCGTGAGTTTCATAAATATCTGGTAAACGAGGCTGAATATTATGAGCATTACCCTCAAATCTTCAATGACATAGAGGAGCGTTTCAAACCACGCCAACTAACGGAAAATTCCATCAATACTATATTCAGAAGAATACGCACGGTTGTGAACTGGTGTTTGAAGCATAATATTACGACAAACGACCCTTTCGCCACCTTTGAGATGCCAAAGGTGCTGGACAGCCCTCCATTTTATCTTACACTTGAAGAGCGTGACAAAGTCTACTATGCCGACCTCAGTAACGAAATACCATCCACACAAGTATATCGTGACATATTCATGTTTCATTGTCTCATCGGCTGCCGTGTGGGAGACCTTGAAAAGATGACACGTGCCAACATCGTTGATGGTGTTGTGGAATACATTGCTGAAAAGACAAAGAACCACAAACCACGCACCATCCGAGTACCGCTCAACGATAAGGCGAAAGCGATTCTCGCTAAATATGCAGACCTTGAAACGAGGTTGTTGCCAAAGATAAATCAGAACATATACAACCGTCAGATTAAGAAAATTCTGAAACTGCTCGGCATTGACCGCATGGTGACTGTTATTGACAACAAGACTCGTGAGCCTATACAGAAACCAATCTGTGATATTGCGACAAGCCACACTGCAAGAAAGACGTTCATCGGCAACCTATACAAGAAGGTGAAAGATCCAAATCTTGTTGCATCTCTTTCGGGACACACAGATGGCAGTCGAGCTTTTGCACGTTACAGAGAAATCGACAACGAGATGAAACGCGAGCTGGTGAAATTGATAGACTGACCTATTGCGAGTTTGCCAAAATTGCGTTTCAAAAACGGATATTCAATAAAAACGTTGGCGTTTAGAAGAAAATACTATACCTTTGCAGACAAACAAGAACCAAAAATATAATAAAAAGGTTTCAAAAATATGGTACAGACATCAAGCCAAAGCACTGTAAATAAGATAGAAATGAGGCTTAGAGGGAAAGGACGTGGTTCGATAGTCTTTCAACAAGACTATGCAGACTGCGGAACACCATCAGCCGTGAAGTCAACATTCCATCGGATGTACACTGACGGAATGTTGATGCGGCTGGCTCATGGCATTTATTATTACCCCAAAGAGGACAAGGAATATGGACTTGGCATTATCTATCCGTCTGTTGAAGACATTGCCCAGGCTATAGCCAAACGAGACAAGGCGAAGATTGTACCTATGGGAGCATATGCCTTGAATCGTCTCGGATTGTCCACACAGATGCCCATGAATGTCGTGTTCCTGACCAACGGCGCACCACGTAGGATAAAGATCGGAAACGGGCGTGGCATCCTGTTCAAGCATTCTTCTTCGGGCAAGAACTTTGCCTATAAATCAGAGCTGATGATGCTTGTTGTAACAGCCATGCGCGCCATAGGCGAAGAAAAAATAACCGACGAGGAACGCAACGTGCTTGTCGAGCACGCAAAGAATGTAAACGACAACGATTTCAATCATGATATAAAACTTGCCCCTGCATGGGTGCGCAAAATACTAATTGCACGATGAAATTCATAGACATACCAGAAAATAGACAACGTGAAGCTATCAATACCGTGGCATTGCAGACCGGATTACCGCCGTCAAGTATCGAAAAGGACTGGTGGGTAACGCAGGTGTTGAAAGCCCTTCATACTTTGCCATATGCAGAACATATTGCTTTCAAAGGAGGTACAAGTCTTAGCAAATGCTGGAACTTGATAGCCAGATTCTCCGAAGACGTGGATATTGCACTCAGCAGAGAATTCCTTGGCTTTAGCGGTGAATTATCGAAGACTCAAATCAGCGACAGACTACGTCGTGCTGCCTGTTCTTTCGTAAGAGAGAAGATGCAGTATGATGTAAGGAAGGCTTTAGTAGATTTGGGCATACGGGCAGATGCCTTTAGTGTGGATGTTGTAATCACACCAGTTACGACAACAGACCCAGAAGTAATAACAATAACCTATCATAGTTTGTATGAAGTATCACCATATATCAAGAATACGGTAAAGATAGAAATCAGCGGCAGATCGATGATGGAGCCTATTGAGAAAAAAGCAATCAACGCTGCTATTGACGCCCATTTCAGCAAAGCTCCATTTGCAGAAAAGCCATTTGAGGTGAACGCTGTCATCCCCGAGCGTACTTTCCTTGAAAAGGTTTTCCTGTTGCATGAAGAGTTCAGGAAGAGCGAGGTCAGAGTGGAGCGTATGTCTCGCCATATATATGATTTGGCAATGATGATGGATTCTGAAAACAAAATTGCTGACCGTGCAATCCACAACGAGGCTCTGTACAAGGCGGTACTTGAACATCGCAGAAAGTTCATCGGACTTAAGGGCTTCAACTATGATGAGCTATATCCTGCCACATTATGTATCGTGCCCAACGAGGATATTGCAAGACTATGGCAAGATGACTATAAGTTCATGTGTGAGCACATGATTTTCGGACAGGTGCCTTCTTTTGATGAACTGATAAGCAAGTTGTCAATGCTCAACGAGCAAATTAGACAGTTAAATTACCGAAAGGCATGAACATAAACGAACTCGGCGAGGATCTTGAACAGCAGTTCGGCAAGCCTCGCAACATAACTGAAGAGAACGTTAGGTTCATGCTTTCGCTCATAAAGGAAGAATTTGATGGAACGAAAGTGAACGAAAATATCGAAAAGCCAAGTCTTGAAGCCTTCGGCATGACCATTCTTGCTGTTATGTCATACCAAACTACACCTTGGGAAGAATTGGCAAAGAAACCTTCAATCCGCAAGACACTCAAATATATTGCCATTAGAGGAAACGACCATTATGACGAGATGGAGGCATTGACCAAGGAACTGATACGGAAGCACTTTGATGGCATTACCCAAAAGATGGTATTAGGGTTCTTGAAGATTATTCGTGGGGTGTCGAATGAGGAACGTCCTACCAAACTTATTGAATATACTCCATTCGCAGCACAATACTATGCTATCCATCACGGACTTCACCAGCTTATCAGAGGTGAACATCCAGATGATGCAGCCGTCATTATCCATTGTGCAATAGAGGACGGCATATTGTTCCCAACAATTCCTCGCAGTCTGCTGGTCGATGAGTTCAACCTGAAGAAAAGTAGTTTCGACAAGTATTTCAGTAAGTATCATATAAACTTGGAATACGAGTCCGATGCCGTCAAGAAACAGGTTGAGGAGAAAATCAAATATCACAGAAGGTCTTTACGAAATGCCATAGGCTACAATGTCACCGATGAAAATAAGGTGCACTTCTACGACCGCAAATTAGGACGCAAGAACTTCCTTTCTATGATTATTGCATATTGTCGCAGCATATTTCGTTTCTGACAATCTGCTACCATTTACAATCCTTAGTCAAACGTAAAACAGCATTTGGCTAAGGATTTTTGATATTGTCACGTTAATTCCATTAACAAAGAGTAGTCAATAGTAGTCGCATCCTACTGCCTATTCAAATCTCATTGAGAGCCGTCAAAAGCCATATACCTTTGCACCGTCAATCCGACAAACCAGCGGATTGGCGGTGTTTCCTTTTTATCACGCTGCGAGAAAGAGCATCCTGGTTTACGAGCAAGACAGCGTATGTATAACGAATATAAAAAGAAAAAATATGGTTGACATCATGTCATTGACAAAGATGGGAGGACAGGTAGCACTAACCGTTACTCCCGAAGACCTTCACCGCTTTGCCAATATGCTATTGGCACAATCACGCAAGGAATGGGAGGAGCAAATGGCATCCTCTCATAATGAAGAACTAGAGGAAACCTTTCTTACAACAGAGGAGGTTTGCAAAATTTTCAATGTATGTCCTGCTACCCTATGGCAGTGGCATCGCACAGGCTACTTGCAACACATCAAATTTGGCAACAAGAACATGTACCCTGCCTCGGCAGTCAAAGCCATTACACACGCTCGCTCCATGAACGAAACAGTTATAGGCTATTGCAAACGGAAGAGTAAAGTGGACAAGAACTTGCCTAATGCTTACGACAACGATAGTAAAGAGAGCGTATGACGTATATCGAATACATGAACCAGCTTTGGCGTTCTGCTTTGTTGTCGCCAATGCCAGCGAGTGAGATAGCCTTGTTTGCCTACCTTGTGAACGAGAGCAACAAGCGGTATTGGAAAATGCCGTTTGCGTGCTCCACAACAAGAATATGTGAAGACTTGCGCCTTTCAAGGCAAACTGTCATCACGGCACGGAAGCATCTATCCGAGCGCAAACTTATCGCTTTTACAGAAGGCAAATCCCGCCATCTACCGTCCAATTACACACTGCTTGAATGGACAGATAACTTGACAGTAAGCTTGACGGATAACTTGACGCATGGTTTGACACAGGACTTGACACATATTAAAGATAAAGACAAACACCAAAGCAAAGATTCTTTTATAAAGGGAAGGTGTGAGATTTTTGACAGTAAAAACGGAGGTGTATATGGAAATAGCAAACGAAAAGAAAATCGCAGGACTTGTCCAGTTCCTGCGGAAGGGACGGACTATGACGGGGCGTTTTAAACTGCCTATGTTGGAGGAGCAGGCATACGAATATCTTCTGGCTGCATATATCATGGAAGTACAGCTCCGCTATCGCAGGTTTATCTATAATGGTTTTGTTGAAGAGCAACTCAAACAGGTAGCCAATTGCCTGACTGCAAACACTGCAAAGTTCGGAATCGTTCTATGTGGCGGATGCGGCAACGGCAAGACCACTATGCTCAAGGCATTGCAGAACCTTGTCAGACGATTGGAAATCCTCAAACCGAACCTATCGCCTAATGCTGGACATAGTTCTGATAACTACTATAGTTTTACCATTGTCAATGCCATGCAGATTGTGCAAATCCGCAAGACGGACTATAATAAGTTTTGCAAATTGGCGGAAGCTGATATATTAGGTATAGACGATATTGGTACTGAACCTGCTGAAGTGCAGGACTACGGCAATTTCATTTATCCCATCAAGGAACTCTTGGCTATGCGGTATGACGCACAACTGTTCACGGTCTTCACCACAAACCTTGAGCCCAAGGAAATCCGTCAGCGATATGGTGACCGAATTGCCGACCGACTCAACGAGATGATGACAAAGGTGGTCTATCGTAATCTAACCTACCGGACGGAAAACGCACAGATGGCGGATAGTCAAGGATAGAGACAGTCTTTCGTGAGTGAGCCGACTTTTTGCAAAAGTCCATGAACATAATAGGGACTTTTAGATTCACCTGCTGACGCTGTTCACTTAAAAAGTCCTTCTATTATGCTCAGGCTTCGCCCGAGACCTGCTGCCATTATACCGAATTACGCCTTTTACAATGTACAACAAGACAGAAATACAATATGCAAAGCAACATACCACGTGCCGCTATCCATGTCGGCAAAGACAAGAAATCATTCTCCGCCCAAGTGGGCAACGAAGCCGAGCGCAGAGGCTGGGACGAGAATGTTTATCGTCTGAAGAATGCCGACAAGGAGAAGAACAATCATTACAACTTCTCTCGCAAGAATCTCAACTTCGAGATAGTCAAGGATGGAAAGATTGTCCCTCTTGGTTCCAATCCCATTCCACTCCATGAGCGAATTCAGATGCGCCTTGATGAATTGGGATTCAAGCCATACATGGATGCCAGGCATCCAGACCAAGTATCAAAGAACAGTCCGAACTGCACTGTCAGCATGATATTCAGTGGCGACCACGACGTGCTGTACAACCTCGCTTTTGGCAACCAAAGGATAGACACTGCCAATCCTGATGCAGATCATAGCCACATCGTATTGCAACAAGGCATTTATAAATGGGCAAAGGACACCTACGACTTTGCCTGTCGAAAATGGGGCGAGGAGAATATTATCAGTTTCGCAGTCCATTGTGACGAAACAAGCATCCATGCCCATGTACAGACTATTCCTGTGGAGAAAGTCAAGAAACGTGGACGCATCGGTAGCAAGTATGTCAACAAGAACAATCCTGACATAGTGCTTTCAACTAAGGAATGGAGAGCATTACCCAAAGAGGAGCGAGACAACTACACCAAGCAGACAGCCTCAAAGGATTATGTTGAGTGTGTGTCTTATGCCAAGGTGTGGGGAGAGACGAGAAAAGCAAAGTCGGAATATCTCTCGCAACTTCATACAGACTATCACAATGAGGTTGGCTGCAAGTATGGCCTTGCACGCGGCATCCCTTACAATGAATTGTCCGAGGAGGAAAAGCGAGGACGAAGGCATAAGAACAAAGTCATTCTTGAAGCCGAGCGACAGGCGAAAGTTGCTCTTGACAAGGTGGAGAAATACGCTGTTCTTGCCACTATTGACAAGCAAGAGCTCACCTTCCCTCTTCTCAATATCAAGACACCTGTTCAAGAGGCAATGGATGCCGTTAAGAAAGAACTTGCCATTCCTATTCCTGCACTTATCGGACAAAAGACTTGGCGAGAGGAACGGACAACAAACATCAATGATGCTATCAAGGCTCTTGTCGTTGCCATCAACGCTGAACGTGACAAGCAGAATAATGGTATACGAGCATCTGTCAACAAAACTTACACTTACTATATGCAGCAACTCAACAAGCTGATTGTTGATAACAAGGCATTGCAGAATGAGAATGAAAAACTAAAGGCTAAAAATACGGAGGTGAAGCAACGTATATCGCAACTTGACGAGAACGCAGTCAGACGATTAACCATTCAAAAGGACGTTGTTATTGAAAGACTCAATAAGCAATTAGTCTCTAAAAATGAAGATGTTGCAAAACTCAAAACGGATTACAACACTTTGTGGGAGAAATACAAAATCCTCGTCCTTCAATGGAACGACTTGACCAAACAACCTGAAGTCGTTGAAGCCGTTAAGCGTGTAGAAGAACGCAAGGAACAGGAAGCGGAAGCAAGACGTGAGGAACAGGCAAGGCAAGACAGATACCAAGGTGTACTTGACCGATTTATCAGCGAAGGTCAGGAACAGCTCAAAGCCTTTTCGCAGTCAAGCAGAATCGATTTCAATGCGAAAGAAGCCAATGCCATCTATTATGGCATTATGGCGACTGCCACAAAAGCCAACGCTGCGCTTAATTCTCCCCAAGAAGCAGCATCTGCCGTTGACAGATTTCTTGCAAGTATGGAGTGGAATGGTTGTGGCAACTATCGAAAGGAATGTGTCACACACTGGACGAAACCTGTCTCTTATACACATCTCCGAGCCCACGAGACTACGCTGCATCTCGTATG
>ENA-OZLD01000452-OZLD01000452.1-human-gut-metagenome-genome-assembly--contig:-NODE-452-length-10677-cov-13.313312_pt1 | contig 10677 bp, 7 predicted proteins | sample MGYA00244834_ERZ653780 | MGnify/ENA primary metagenome ERZ653780 (study PRJEB26926, sample SAMN06164474) | human gut metagenome | biome: ENVO:00009003; feature: ENVO:2100002; material: ENVO:00002003...
GCATCCGTGAGAACGTTACTATCTCTCGTGGTACAGCCTCTAAGGGCAAGACCGTGGTAGGCAGCAACAACCTCCTGATGGAGACTGTTCACGTGGCTCACGACTGCGAGCTGGGCAGCGGCTTGATTATCGGTAACTCTACCAAGTTTGCCGGCGAGGTGGTTGTAGATGACAACGCCATCGTCAGCGCCAACGTTCTCGTTCATCAGTTCTGCCACATCGCAGGCTACGTGATGATCCAGGGCGGTTGCCGTTTCTCTCAGGATATTCCTCCTTATATCATTGCCGGCAAGGAGCCAACCCGCTATTGCAGCATCAACCTCATCGGTTTGCGTCGCCGTGGTTTCAGCAACGAGACCATCCAGAACATCCACGAGGCTTATCGCCTGCTCTACAGCAAGGGCATCCTGAAGGAAGGTATCGAGGAAATCAAGAAGAACCTTGAGGTGACTAAGGAAATCCAGTACATCATCGACTTCGTAGAGAGTTCTCAGCGAGGCATCATCCGATGATGAAAACTTTAATTGTAGTGCTCGGTCCTACCGGTGTAGGGAAGACCGAGCTCTGTCTTTCTCTGGCAGAGCATCTCTCTATACCTATTATCAATGCCGACTCCCGCCAGATCTTCGCAGAACTCCCTATCGGAACCGCAGCGCCTACTGCCGAACAGCAGCAGCGGGTGAAGCATTATTTCGTAGGCAACCACCATATCGAAGATTATTACAGCGCAGCCCAATACGAGGCCGATGTGATGAATCTCCTGGAAGAAGAAATCTTCAAGAATCACGATGTGGCGCTTCTTACAGGCGGCAGTATGATGTATATCGATGCCGTATGCAAGGGTATCGACGATATTCCTACCGTGCGGGGTGACATCCGTACCTGGATGAAACAGCGCCTGGAAGACGAAGGCTTGGAAGCGCTGGTAGAAGAACTCCACAAGATGGACCCGGAGCATTGGGCGATAGTAGATAAGAAGAATCCCCGCCGCGTGGTGCATGCCTTGGAAATCTGTCACCAGACTGGCAAGACTTATACTTCTTTCCGAGTAGCCGAAAAGAAGCAGCGTCCTTTCCGCATCATCAAGATAGGTCTGAACCGCGACCGTGCCGAATTGTATGACCGAATCAACCAGCGTGTGCTGATGATGATGGAGGATGGCCTGGAGGCAGAAGCCCGAAGCGTATATCCACACAAGGGGCTCACCGCCTTGAGAACCGTGGGCTACAAGGAAATGTTTGCCTATTTCGATGGAGAGATAGATAAGGATGAAGCCATCCGCCAGATACAGTCGCATAGCCGTGAATACATGCGCAAGCAGCTCACCTGGTTTAAGCGAGATGCAGATATCCACTGGTATCATCCCGACCAGCAGGATGCAATCATCCGATTCATCGATGAAGAGATATAGACATAATCGCCCGATAGCATCAAAGAATATGCTATCGGGCGATTTTCATATCATAAATTCCTACATCTCCACCTGATTCACAATCTCACCATCAAACATATTGATGATTCTATCGGCATAATTGGCATCATGCAGCGAGTGGGTTACCATCACGATGGTGGTGCCCTCCTTGTGCAGTTCAGAAAGCAGTTCCATCACCTCCTTGCCATTCTTGGAATCCAGGTTTCCCGTAGGCTCATCGGCAAGAATCAGCTTAGGATGCGGAAGGATGGCACGGGCGATGGCGGTGCGCTGCTGCTGACCACCCGAAAGCTGCGACGGGAAATGCTTGGCACGATGGGATATCGCCACGCGCTCCATCACATCCTCGGCACGCTTACGACGTTCCTTGCCGGATACTCCCATATACAGAAGCGGCAACTCGATATTCTCTACCACATTCAACTCATCAATCAGGTTGAAACTCTGGAACACAAAACCTATCATACCCCTTCTTATCAGGGTACGCTCGCTCTCCTTCAGCGTGCTCACATCCTTGCCATCGAGCAGATAGCTGCCGCTTGTAGGATTATTCAGCAGACCTATTATATTAAGTAATGTAGATTTGCCACATCCCGAAGGTCCCATGATGGCAACAAATTCGCCTTCCTTAACCTCCAGACTGATATTACGCAAAGCCCAGGTCTCCACTTCCTCTGTCTGAAATACTTTCTTGATATTATTTAATTGAATCATAATCTTTATCGTTTCTTTAAATTCGTATTATACTTTTATACTTTCAAATGACGCATTTTATTCCTTTGCCAGAATCTCCGAAGGATCCACCTTCATGATCTTGCGTACCTGACAGGCGATGATAGCAGCTATGAAGCCAACCACAATCATTACACTCAGGATGATAGGGAAGACAGGATTGATTTCTACCATATCGAACATCTTACTCAGAACAATATGGAACAGCAACATGGCTACCACCGCAAACACCATGGCGATGAGCGTAATTACCAGATAGGTTCGCCCGAAGAGTTTGGTAATATCCTTTGTCAGGGCACCGTTCACCTTACGGATAGCCACCTCCTTCTTGCGGGTCTGTGTATCAAGCATCACCGTACTAAAGATGCTTATCAGGCAGATAGCCAGACTCACGATAGCCAGGATCCACGCAATATTTTGCAGTATTTCCAATGCAAACATTTCCCTCGCCATATAGTAACGCAGATTGGATGACATCGGTTTTACCACTGCAGGCTCCAATTTCTGTATCATTCTATCTACGGCAACCTGCATCTCCTTATATTCACCCGGCTTTGCCACAAGAATATAATGTGTGGCACCATAAGCCTCTTTGGGGTCAATGACTATGAATGAGTATATGTCAGTTTTCATACTCCCCTCATAAGGTATCGACTGGAACGTTCCGGCTATCTGATAGGTATCCATCTCATCTACGGTCAATATATCATTAGGAGCAACATGATACTGGCGTATATGCTTATACAACTCCTCATTTACCAGGATACATTTCTTCCTATTTGCCTTCGGCTTCCAATTCACCTTGATCTTGAAGAAATCGAGATAGGAGGTATCTGATGTCATCTGAATTTTATAATTCGTCACATTACTATAGCTAACAAAAAGATCATCTTTCCAAACAGCCTTGCTGAACTCCTCGTTCTCTGCCAGTTCGTTAACTTTCCAAAATCCATAGCTATAAGGAATCCATCGTTCTACCTGCGGCAAATGGATGAGCTTGTCTCTGAGGCGCTGGACATTTTCTGCCGCATTTGTCTGCAGAAACAGACTCTGCTTATATGCACGCTCGTCATCAGGTATATGATTGAAATCTGCCATCTTGCCCACCCAGCACAGGAGGCAGAATGTGACACCCAGGAAGAACATACTGATCATCACCTGCACACCCAGCATCGTATTGCGGAACCAATGGTTATGGCTTCTTCTCATTCCTGATTCGAGTGCTTGCGTACGCTTACAAATGCGACTCAGCACAATCCAGATGATGGCGAGACACAACATCATCACTACCAGACCAATCACCAGACTATAGAGATACAGATGACTGATGGTTCCTAACTCAGAGGTGATTTCTGCAAACTGAGGCTTTGCCAGATAATCACAAATCCAGGCTCCCATCAATACTGCCACCAAATAAGCCACCAGCACGATCATCACCACCTCGGTAGCAAACATAGAGAAGAGTTGGAGACGTGTGGCACCATTGGTAATACGGAGCGAGATTTCACGTCTGCGCATCCAGAACAGTTGCGTCTGCATTCTCAGGAAACCGATGATGGCAGCCAGCAGAATCAACGAACCTATCAGATAAGTGATAGAACAAGCTATCGCTACGCTTGAATACTCTTCGCTCAATCGATCTTTCAGCTTTTCTGTTTTTACCTTCAGACCCAATGGTTTCAATCTGCTGTTCACCTCTGCTTTCAACTGTTGTGGCGTGCATCCCTCTTTCAACACCACATACAAATTCACAGCATAAAATTGCTCGGGATCCATATCTTCCAACTCCCATGGCGAGTAAAAGAGAGCAGAACTGCTCATGTCTAGCTCAGTCAATGATAAGTCTTGATAGACATCCACCAATCTCAACTGATAATTCCCATAACTTTTATTCAAACGAATGCTTGCACCCACGGGATTCTTGTCACCAAAGATTTGCTTTGCCTGCTTTTCGTTGATAATGGCATCATGAGGACCCAGCACCTTAATCTTTTCGCCCGTAATGGCAGAACGGATACCTACAAAGTTGGGATAATTTCGATCAAGGGGAACTGCATCCAACGGCATCTTTCTCCTTGTCTTACCGCTTAGGGTAAACTCAGCCCAGCCGCCTGTTAGCATACCATTAGGAGCATAAGGACCCTGCTCTATGCAACGAGGTCCTCCATTCGCCTTCACCGCCCTTACGATATCACCATTGATATGAATTGATTTTTCCGATTGACGTTTTTGGATGGAATCAAATCGGAGGTTATAAACCCTGTCATAATAAGGTTCATGGTTAATGGAAGCCATGCGAAAATTCTGCAGAAACGAATGCACCGTGGCAAGCGTCACCATACCGATGGCAAGCGACAGGATGCTGCCCAGAGTCTGCACCTTGTACTTGAGAATGTTGCGCAGGGCAACCTTCAGGTTGTGTAATAACATGTTCATATTTTTAAGTCTTTATATAATTTATTTACGTGAAAGATTGAATTTTATTATCTATGAGAGATTTTGTTTTTTATTATCTCAGATAAAAATCTATCTCAAATCTATTTCTTTTTCGCTGGCAATTTGAGTATATCCGCTTACGATAACCTTGTCGCCCGGCTTCAATCCGGAAGTGATTTCGAATTGCTGCGGATTCTGTCTGCCAACATTGATATTCACCCGCTGCGCCTTCTTGCCATCGTCAGATACCCGGAATATCCAATATCCGTTGGTCGTTTGGAAGAAATCACCATTCGGAATCACCAAGGCTTGTTCCGGCTTGCCCAATTCCAACAGCACCCGATAACTCTTGCCCAAACGGATATTGGCGGGAGTCTTGCCGCTGAAAGTTAATTCGCAGACAAACTGATGGTCTTTCACCTCAGGAATCACCCGCGATACACGAAGTGGAAACTGATGACCGTCATACTCAATATGGGCAGGAAGTCCGGCGATAACGCGGTCGATGTAATACTCAGCCAGCGAAATCTGCAATTTAAACTGGCTCATCACCTTAATCTGTCCGATGCTCGCCCCGGACGAAACCTGCTGACCTTGGGTTACCCCCAAATAACTCAGTTGTCCGCTTACGGGAGCCCGAACCACCAACTGTTGGGTGCGGCCCTTCATTCTCAATAATTTCTTGTTAGCTTCCATCCGGTTGGCAGCAATCATCTCGCGCTTCAATCGGGTAGATACGGAATCATGCTTCAGGTTTTGCATCTGCAAGAGCACCTTCTGCCGCTGATATTCGTAATCTTCCTCAGCCACTTCCAGTTCCGCCTTACTCTTGATGCCCATACGATATTCCTCCCGGCTTTGCTTGAGCGATTTCTTCAAGCTCGCCATCTGATGCTGGGCATCCAAGGCTTGCTGGCGCAGGTTGATGGTCTTCTGCGTCATCTCAATCTCCTGTTCCTGACAGTTGCGAAGCTTACTGCTCCATGCATCCTGCTCATCATCGATAGAATGATAGAGTTCCGGATTCTGAAGCACCAGGATGGTATCGCCCTGCCGTAGCATGGCTCCTTCTTCAGCCACCACCCGCTCTACGAATCCATTCTCCATCGCATTCACCTGGATGGTCTTGAAGGGATACACCAGTCCTTCTACATCCACATACTCCCAGAAAGGAGCCTTCTTTACTTCGGCTATCACCACGCTATCCGGATCCACCCTTCGGGTGCCCGAAGTAACGATCAGGAAAAGGGCATAGATCAGGATGGCGATGCCTGCTGCACCCGACAGGATAGGATATCGGTAGCGGATATACCACGGTTTCGGTTGTTTCTTTATATCCATATTATTCTGCTGTTATTCATTTCACCTTATTTATTTTATAGGAAGATGATTCCATGAGAAAAGATTCTATGAAAAATGATTCCATGAGAAGCCTTATTCTATAGGAAGTTCTTCCTTCAGTTCTTTATTGTGCTCGAAATCGAATCCCGTCATACTTCGGAGCGTATAGTAAAGACTCCAATAGGTCTGCATGGTCGAGATGTAATTACGCCGGGCAGCATCTTTCTCGCTGATGGCTGCATTCAGGTCGAGTATCGAGTTGCGCCCCATGATGTAGAGTCGGCGCGCCACCACATGTCGCTTTTCGGCACGCTGGTCAGTGAGTGATGCCACATGCACCTTTCGGGCTTGCATGTTAAACTGCAGCACCAGTTTTTCTACATTCTGGTAGAAATCCCTCATGCCTTGCTCCACCTGCGTCTGGGTAAGCGCCAACTGCGATTTGGCTTCTCTTACCCTACCCTTTCCCCGTCCCCAATCCAATATCGGAAGGGCGATGGTGATGCTTGCCGATTGCTGGCTCATCGGACTGCGATAGGCAGCACCGATATCTGCTCCCGTCTGCGAGAGTCCAAACTGCATATAGAGTTCTGCCTTCAATCCTGCATTGGCACGAGCCTGCGCCAACCGGCTTTCGCTCTCCTTCTGGATACGACGGTAATAATCGGGATCCGGACTATTCAACAAAGCCCAATCTATCGCCCGTTGCAAAGGAACCTCAAAGGCAGGCACCTCTTCCGGCATCACCAGACTGATGTCCTGCGATTGTTCCAACCCCAGAAACGAGCGGATGGTCTGCATCTTCTCCCGCAAAGCCACCTGGGCATCCATCACATTGGTCTCCTCGTTCAAACGGTTGATTTCCAGCTGCAGCATCTCGTTTTCCGAAATCGTTCCATTCTCATACCGCCCCTTCGCCATCTGATAAAGCGTATCAGCAGAAGCAAAGTTCTGTTTTGCCATCTCCCATTCTGCTTGCGCCGAAGCCAGACCAAAGAAATGTTCACAGGCTTTTGCCGAAACAATCTCCAACGTTTCGGCATATCGCTTTTTGGATTCTCGGAACCGGATAGGTTCTATCCGTCGATTCCATTTCAGCGAGTTATAGCCAAAAAGACTCTGCTCATAACCCACGATAAAGGGTTGACTACTATAGGCTGTTATCTTGTTGTGCAACTCATCCAAGCGGTTGAGCGAACTCTTCACAAAAAGGCTACCACCCGTCAGGGAGATATTCTGGTTGATTTTCAGAGTAAGGTCGGCACTCAACTGATCTTGCTTCAGAAAGAGAGCCGTACCATCCGACTGGGTTATCTTGTTCACCTCCTTATTAATATAAGGTGAAGATGAGAGGGAAAGCGAAGGCAGATAGTTGGCCTGATGATACCGATAAGCCCAGTAAGCAGACAGAAAAGTATTGCGGGCACTCTGCACCGATGGCGACTGCCGCTGCGCCATCGCAATGGTAGCTGCCAAGTCGAGCTGCAAAGTGTCGGCCTGGACATTCATGGCTGCAAGCGCCCATGCTATGAATATATAATTCTTGATCTTCATGATGATTACTTTTGCAAAAACTAACACAAAAGCCATGCCACAAAGATAAAGATATGATTATCAGGAAGATAAGCAATTCCGGATATAAAAAAGCGTGCGAAACCGCACGAAACGTGTGCGATTTCGCACGGTGCGCACATCCTCAATATGATAGGCATCCGTCTCTATCAGGCAGGAAGCACCACGCTAAAGGTGGTTTTATCGCCTGGTTTCGAAGAGGCGGTGATGGTTCCACCATGTAAGGTTACTATCTGCTTGCAGATACTCAACCCGATGCCCGAACCGTTCGTCTTGGTAGTAAAGAACGGCACAAAAATGCGCTCCATCACCTCCGGAAGGATTCCCTTACCATTATCAGTAATGGAAATGATGAAATCGTGCTTGTTGCTCGAAAGATAAGTGGTAAGACGGACATAAGGAATCTGATTTTGAGCAGATGCAGCCTCATCGGAAAGATCTGCAGCCTCATCATTCACTCGATTCTCCACAGCTTCCTGCGCATTCTTCAGCAGATTAATCAGCACCTGTTCTATCTGCGAACGATCCATCAGCAACCTCTGGTCTTCGTTTTCTATCTCATAATGGAATATCGAATCCGGATAAAGATGCTGCAAATCAGCCACCAGATCACCAATCCTTACATCCTCAAACTGAGGTTTCGATATGCGTTGCAACTTTCGATAGTTCTCTACAAACTGCAGCAAGCCATTGCTTCTTCGATTGATGGCTTGCAATGCCATCAGCAGATCATCATGCTCCAGCGTATCCTGCTCCACCCCTTCACATAGCGTATCAGCCAAAGAGATGATAGGAGTCAGCGAGTTCATGATTTCGTGGGTCAATACCCTCACCAGCTGCTGCTGCGCATCCGTCTCATTCTTCTGAATCACCGGTTGCACATTCTGCAAGGTATAGAGGCGATAGGCAAAGCCCTTATTAAAGAAGTTGACCACGCTCAATACAAAGTCTGCCTTCCCCGCATTCTGATTTCCGGCATCCAAAGCCTTCTTGTCAGCTGCCCCCTCGTTGGTCTTGGTCTCCAACTGTACCAGTTTCTGCAATCCCGGCTTCAGCTGCATCATCATTTCCGGAAGCGTCCCATCCAGCACCTGCAAGTCGTGCAAGTGATGAATCGAAAAACCGCAGAGTCCATCCACGGCAGCCCGATTCATCCAATGCACCCTTCCCTGTTCATCCGCCACAATGAGAAAGGCATTGATGGTATCGAGCATCGTTCCGAAATACTGGTATTTCGCTTCCTGCAGCAAAGTGGTTTCCCGAAATTCATTCACCACTTCGTTAATCTGCTCTGCAAGATTCCGCTCTTCTCCCCTCAGATGATCCAACGAATACTGAAGCGAGAAGTCACGGGTGCGGATAGCCTCAATCAGTTGGCGCATCCGCTCATTGCTCTTATGATTGAATAAGTTATTGACGATTGACATAGTTTCAAAAATTTCCGAAGCATTAAACCCCGAGTTTGTCGATTTTCCTGTAAAGGGCGAAACGGGTAATACCCAGCAACTCTGCAGCCTGTGTAAGATTTCCATTGCTCAGGGAAATGGCGCGCTTAATGGCTTCACGCTCCAAGGTCTGAAGATTGAGCGAATCAACCTTTATGGAACCTGATGAAGAACTTGATGAAGAATCTGATGAAGAAGAACCCAATGCCACCACAGAATCCTCCAATCTGATATCCTCGGCAGCCAGTTCCGTCTTATCATTTAATACGATTGCCCTCTCGATGCAATGCTGCAGCTCTCTTACATTCCCCGGCCAGGTATGTTTCAGAAGTTTCTGTTTGGCAGATGTTCCCAGCACCACATCACCCACACTATATTTTCCAGAATAAATCTTCAGGAAATATTCTGCCAGCAGAACGATATCCTCTCCACGTTCACGCAGCGGCGGAAGATGCAGTTCAATGGTATTCAACCGATAGAAGAGGTCCTGCCGGAATGTTCCTTCTCCCACCTTCTCACGCAGATGGGCATTCGTAGCCGCCAGAATCCTCACATCTACCCGGCTCAGCTTATTGGAACCAATGCGCTGAGTCTCCCGCTTCTCAATCACCGTCAGAAGTTTCTGCTGCATCGGCAGGTTCAGATTTCCAATCTCATCCAGAAAGAGAGTACCGCCATCCGCCGTCTCAATTCGTCCTTCCTTCGCATTCCTGGCATCCGTAAACGCCCCCTTCTCGTATCCGAAAAGCTCGCTCTCGAAAAGATTCTCAGGGATACACCCCAGGTCGATATTTACAAACGGCTTCCTTGCCCTGCCCGAAAGCTGATGCAAGGCATGTGCCACCACATCCTTTCCCGTACCATTCTCTCCGGTAATCAATACGTTGGCATCCGTAGCCGCCACACGCATCATCTGCGTTTTCAGTTCCCTCATGGCAGGGCATTCGCCAATCATTCCCGCAAACACATCTTGAGAAGATACAACAGACTTGGAATCAGAACATTGATTCATATTCAGTTTCAGTTCCGATTCCTTTTCCTGCGAATCCGAAGAATCCAGATTCCTTTCCCTGCTCAATTCCACGGCACTCTTCACCGTATCGAGCAGTTTATTCCTATCCCATGGTTTCGGAATAAAGTCGATGGCTCCCGCCTTGATAGCCCTCACCGCCTTCTCCGTGTCCACGTAAGCCGTGATAAACAGCACCACACTCTTAGGGTTATGCACCAAAATCTTCTTCAGCCATTCATACCCCTCTTCGCCACTGATGGCATCCCGATGGAAGTTCATATCGAGCATGATGACATCAGGCATGAACGAATCCATCATTCCGATGATTCGTTCAGGCGTATTGATAACTCTAATACCCTCCACGTATGGTTTCAAAAGCATATTGAGCGACAAGAGAACATCCTCATTGTCATCCACTATCAGTATCTTTCCTTTTTTCTCCATTGCCATCATTTTTAATTATTTTGCCCACAAAGTTACTGCAAAAAAACGAGATAGCTTCGAAAAAAACATCATTTCTTCCAAAATTCTAAACAAAAACGGTCTCCCAACCGCTATATTCCGATATTTTAAAGAAATAACGAAGAAATTTCCGAAAATATTTGGTGATTTCAAAATTTCGCTTTATCTTTGCATCCTAGTTATCAAGAAATCTCGGGGTTGACTGGATTTGACGGCGAGATGAAATGGTACGTAAGCATGCGGAG
>ENA-OZLD01000455-OZLD01000455.1-human-gut-metagenome-genome-assembly--contig:-NODE-455-length-10654-cov-3.942070_pt1 | contig 10654 bp, 10 predicted proteins | sample MGYA00244834_ERZ653780 | MGnify/ENA primary metagenome ERZ653780 (study PRJEB26926, sample SAMN06164474) | human gut metagenome | biome: ENVO:00009003; feature: ENVO:2100002; material: ENVO:00002003...
TACGAGATGCAGCGTAGTCTCGTGGGCTCGGAGATGTGTATAAGAGACAGGTGTTATTGTTTACACTTGGCCTGTATATCTGTTCTGCAGTATTCAGTTTTATACAGGGAATGATCATGACAGGAATCACGCAGAAAACCTGTTACCGCATGCGTAAGGAAATTTCAGAGAAAATCAACCGCATGCCAATGAAATATTTCGAGAGCCGCACGTACGGAGAGGTGCTATCCCGCATCACAAATGATGTGGATACACTTGGACAGAGTTTAAATCAGAGTGTGACGCAGATCATTACGAGTGTGGCAACACTGGTCGGAACACTTGTGATGATGATTTCAATTTCCGGAATTATGACATTGATTTCACTTGTGATTCTTCCGGTATCTGCCATCCTGATTTCGTTTATTATCAAACATTCGCAGAAATATTTCCGCCAGCAGCAGGAATATCTGGGACATATCAACGGACAGGTGGAAGAGGTCTATGGCGGACATCTGGTGGTGCAGGCATATAATAAGCAGGAGAGCACCATCAAAAAATTTGAAGATACCAATCAGATTCTGTTTCAATCGGCATGGAAGTCCCAGTTTTTATCCGGACTGATGCAGCCGATCATGCAGTTTGTCGGAAACCTCGGTTATGTCGGAGTGGCAATTTCCGGAGGACTTCTGGCAATCCGCGGAACCATCGGGGTTGGTGAAATTCAGGCATTTATTCAGTATGTCCGGAATTTTACTCAGCCGATCCAGCAGATTGCGCAGGTGGCAAATATGCTGCAGTCGATGTCTGCAGCCTCCGAGCGCGTATTTGAATTTCTGGACGAAGAGGAAGAAGAACTGACGGTTGAACATGCTGTGCATCTCGACCATGTGGATGGTTACGTGGATTTTTCCCATGTAAGTTTCGGATACAATCCGGGCCAGATCATTATCAGGGATTTTTCCGCTCATGTAACACCTGGACAGAAAATTGCAATTGTCGGACCAACGGGAGCAGGAAAAACCACAATGGTCAAACTGCTTATGCGTTTCTATGATGTGACAGGCGGAGCCATTCAGGTGGATGGGCATGATATCCGCGACTTTAACCGTCAGGAACTTCGGGATGCATTTGGTATGGTATTGCAGGATACCTGGCTGTTTAAGGGATCTATCATGGAAAACATCCGGTATGGCCGTTTAGATGCCACAGATGAGGAAGTGATTGAGGCGGCAAAAGCCGCACATGCCCACCATTTTATCCAGACACTTCCGGGTGGCTACCAGATGGAGTTAAACGAGGATGCAAGTAATGTTTCCCAGGGACAGAAACAGCTTCTTACAATTGCACGTGCTATCCTTGCGGATAACCCGATTCTGATTCTGGATGAGGCAACCTCTTCGGTAGATACCCGTACCGAAGTGCGGATTCAGAAGGCATTGGATAATCTGATGCGTGGACGGACCAGCTTTATCATTGCGCATCGACTCTCTACGATAAGAAATGCGGATCTGATTCTGGTGATGAAAGATGGCGATATCATAGAGCAGGGGACACACGAACAGCTTCTGGTACAAAAGGGATTTTATGCAGATTTGTATAATTCCCAGTTCGAAGAGAATGCATAAGACATTGAAATAAATTGGCAGTTGTGCTATAGTTTAACTGTATTTATCGACAAATTTTGACAAAATCGGACAGTGCTTTCTGGTATGCTTATTTTTGACTGAATTTGACATTCTAGGAGGCCTACATGGGAAAACTAAATGTCGCAATTGCAGATGATAACGAGGTTATGCGTGACTTATTGGAAGAAATGGTAACCAGTGATGATGAACTGCACCTGATCGGGATGGCGAAGGATGGAGAAGAAGCCTGCCATCTGATCAAGGAAAAAGAACCGGATGTTGTATTATTGGATATTATTATGCCGAAACTGGACGGTCTGGCAGTCCTTGACAGGATCAGGGCAGATCATACACTAAAGAACCGGCCAACATTTCTGATGATCAGTGGGATCAGCAATGAAAAGATTACCGAAGACGCGTTTGAGCGGGGAGCGGATTATTACATTATGAAGCCGTTTGACCGGAATATTGTTTTGGACCGGATCAAGACACTCAACCGTCGAAAAAACAAAGTACGAAAAGAAATTGGCAGACCGGTTGAGATGGAAAAGAAACCGGAAAAGTACTCGTTACAGACACTGGAAGAGGATGTCACAGAGATAATTCATGAGGTTGGTGTTCCGGCACATATCAAGGGATACCAGTATTTGCGGGAGGCAATCATCATGTCTGTGACGAATATGGACATGTTAAATTCTATTACGAAAATTTTATATCCGGGGATCGCAAAGAAATTTGATACGACACCAAGCCGTGTCGAGCGTGCCATCCGTCATGCAATTGAAGTAGCGTGGAGCCGTGGCAAGATGGATACGCTGGATGATCTGTTCGGATATACGATCAGCAATGGAAAAGGAAAACCGACCAACTCGGAATTTATCGCTCTTATTACGGACAAAATACGATTACAGATGAAGAGTAAGTAAAGGAGTGTTGTGTATGAAGAAGATTCTGTTTGTTTCATCAGAGGCAGTGCCATATGTGAAAACCGGAGGTCTTGCCGATGTTGTCGGATCACTTCCGAAATATTTTGACAAAAAAGAGTATGATGTGCGGGTAGTTATTCCGAAATACGCCTGCATGGATCGCTCATTTCTTCCAAATTTAAAATTTTTGTGCCATTTTTATGTAAATCTGAACTGGCGCAGGCAGTATGTTGGAATTTTCGAGTCGGAATATCATGGTGTTCACTTTTATTTTGTGGACAATGAATTTTATTTTGCAGGAGAATCTCCATACAACAATATCTATGAAGATGTGGAAAAGTTTGCATATTTTTCCAAGGCAGTACTTGCTAGTCTGCCGTATATTGATTTTGCCCCGGATATTATCCATTGCAATGACTGGCAGACAGGACTTATTCCGGTGTTTCTGCATACGGTATTTGGAGATGATAATTTTTATGCGGGAATCAAAACCGTATTTACGATTCATAATCTGCAGTTTCAGGGACGCTGGAGAATTCAGGAGATTATGGATATCACAGGACTTCCGGCACATATTTTTAATGCAGATGAACTAGAATCTTATGGCGAAGCAAACTACTTAAAGGGTGGCGTGGTATATGCGGATTATATTACTACCGTCAGCCCGACGTATGCAAATGAGATTACGACCGTAGAAGGGGGAGAGGGCTTAAGTGGCCTGATGACTGCCCGAAAGGATCGCCTTTATGGTATTTTAAACGGAATTGATTATGAAGAATATAATCCACAGACAGATCCTTATATTTCGGTAAATTATTCGAAAAAAGATGCAGTGAGTGGGAAAAAAGAAAACAAAGTTGCATTACAGAAAGAACTTGGGCTTCCAGTCAGGGAGGATGCTTTCCTGATCGGAATCGTATCGCGTATGACCAGCCAGAAAGGATTTGACCTGATTGGCTGCGTATTGGATGAACTTTTAACCGAAATGGATATACAGCTGGTGGTTCTTGGTTCCGGAGAGAGCCAGTATGAAAATATGTTCCACCATTATCAGAGTAAGTATCCGGACAAGGTAAGCGTACATATCGGATTTACCGAGGAGCGTTCGCACCATATATATGCGGCAAGTGATGTGCTGCTGATGCCTTCCATGTTTGAACCATGCGGGCTGGCACAGATGATTGCCATGCGTTACGGAACACTTCCGATCGTACGTGAAACCGGAGGACTCCGGGATACGGTAGAACCATACAATGAATATGAAAATACAGGATGTGGTTTTTCATTTGCGAATTTTAATGCACAGGAAATGGCAGATATTGTCCGGTATGCGTATCGTGTGGAGCATGAACAAAAGGCCGCATGGAAAGAACTGATCTATCGTGCGATGGATCGCAATTTTTCCTGGAATGTTTCGGCACATGCATATGAGAAGCTATATGATAAACTGGTAGAAATGTAATAGATGTTCCCCGCAGAATTTTTTCTGCGGGGATTTTGTGTCTGGAAATATAATCTATGAAGTGCAGACCGGCTGCGGCATGGTCAGCAGATGGCTGTGCCGGCAGTAATAGTAGGCATGGTCGGACAGAATTTCTTCATCCTGAAGCTGTGAGGCATTCACTTCTTTTACCATTGCGGTGTAATGGTCGAGATTCTGCCTGTCGTTTTTATCGGTGGCAAGAATCAGTACTTCGTGAATACTGCTTGGCAGAATGATCAGATCCTTTTCAAACAAATCGGACAGTTCTTTTAAGATGTCATCGTAGAGGAGAACGGTTGCACCGTTGGTCCGGTACGTATTGGTCAGAACATACAGTGGCGGGGCTGCTTCCGGGAGTGGAGTTTCCGCGACGAGCTGCATTTCTTTGAGAAGACTGCTCATCGGGGTAAGCTGTGGGGGAAGAAGCTGTGGCGTGTTTTTCTTCGCAAGCCGGTAAAGCGTTTCTTTGTCGGTTTTCCAAAGGTTTAAGTGATGATTGTGGATCAGAATATTTGCCTGGTTTTCGGCACTTGCATGGAGCAGACAGTAAAAGATTACGGCTAGATCCTGGTAGCGGAAAAACGGAACCTCTTTTAACAGTTCCTGATTTTTTTCAAAGCTTACAAGACGCATGACGATGTGCTCGCTGGCACGGGAAAAATCGGTAAAGTAGGACGTGTCAAAATTTTCTTCCGGGGCATGCGCCTGATAGGTATGAAGAATATCTTCACAGATTTCTTCAAGGCATACCCCTTCCAGATAGCGATGATAGTATGGCATCAGATAGATCGCAGGTGACACGTTTTTCTTCGGATGGAGAAGTACCAGACCATCGTAATGTGTTCCGTTATTTTTGGTAAAGGAACGAATGTCTAAAGTGACACCTGTCTCGATACGCAGAGAAAGCTGTGTACGGATCGTTGTTAAAAATTCCTGATAGTTCATATGTAATTGAAAACAAATGTATATATGGGAAATTTCGGAATGACCGTTTCCGAAGATGAAAAATCCACGGTGTTAACCAGACACCGTGGATTTACTTTAGCATGTTTTGACTGAAATTGCAATCATTTTTCTCGGTTTTTTAATAAGAGAGAAGTTCCTGCCACAGCTTTGTGTACTTGGCGGAATCATCATCACTTAATGCTTTATAGATTTCACATCTTTTTATCGTGTCACTGGAAGGATTGATAGCTTCGTTATTTTTTACGTCAGCGTCCTGATTTTCTACCACAGATGTAATCGGAGAGGCATACTGCACATATTCGAAATTCTTTTCTGCGATATCATCCTTGCACAGGAAATTTAAGAATTTTAAAGCGTTGGTCTGGTTAGTGCAGGACTTTGGAATGAACCAGGAATCGATCCAGAGGTTGGATCCCTCTGTTGGAACTGAATAATCCAGATTGTCGTTCTCTGCCATGGCCAGTGCAGCCTCGCCGGAGTAGCACAGTGCGATGGAGGCTTCTTCTCCGATCATGGCATCGGCTGTCTCGTCTACATAGTAAGCATATACGATTTTATCATCTTTTTGCTTTTTTAATACGTCGAGGGCTTCCCGCAGATGATTTTCATCGGTATCGTTTAAGGAATACCCTTTGGAGATCAGTGCAGGGGCAAACGTATCACGGACGGAATTTTCCATGATGATTTCATCCTCATAGGTAGGATCCCACAGGCAGTCCCAGCTTGATACGGTTTTGGCATCAATGGTTGTTTTGTTGTAGAGAAGGCCAAGAGTCCCGTAAAAATATGGAACGGAATAGGTGTGATTCTTGTCATAGGAAGCAGACATATCAAGGATCGTTGGATCCAGATTTTTGTAGTTGTCCATGGCATCGTAATCTTCTTCGAGAACTTCGCCCTCGTTGATCAGACGCTCAACCATATATTCGGAAGAGCAGATTACATCATAGTTGATGGAACCGGCTTTGTATTTGGTATACATTTCTTCCGGACTTTCATATTCTTCGTATTTGACGGTGATACCGGTTTCTTTTTCAAACTGTTTGACTACGGACTCATCGATATATTTTCCGTAATTTAAAACGGTTAAGGTCTGTCCGCTTTTTTTCGCAGAGGAAGATCCCCCACAGGCAGTGAGTGCGCTGACTGCCAGAGCAGAAATTAAGAGGGCAGAGAAAATTCTTTTTTTCATAATAGGACTCCTTTCGGCTGGAATAAAATTCCAATGGAAAATTTATTTGGCTGCAACACGCTTCTTCCCCGGATAAACATTTCCGGCAAGAAGAATGAGCAGAACGGCAAAGAACAGAATCGTGGAAAGTGCATACAATTCCGGTTTGATTCCTTTGCGAAGTTCTGTGTAGAGCATGGTGGAGAGGGTATTGACCCCGGCTCCTTTGGTAAAATAGGTGATGGAAAAATCATCCAGTGACATGGTGACTGCCATCATAAATCCGGAGAACACACCGGGACGGATTTCCGGCCAGGTGACTTTGTAAAATGCATACAGCGGCGTTGCTCCGAGATCAAGTGCCGCCTCATAGGTGCTGCGGTTTGTCTGTTTCATTTTCGGAAGCACATTTAAAATAACATAAGGAATACTAAAAGTAATGTGCGCCAGAAGAACCGTCACAAATCCGAGGTCGATAAATTTCACAAACAAAAGCATCATGGAGATACCGGTTACGATATCCGCATTCAGAAGCGGAATATTGGTCGCGCCGAGATAAATGGTCTGGTGCCGTTTTTTCATGGCGGCTATGCCGAGCGCGGCAAGTGTTCCGATCAGTGTGGAAATAATTGCGGACAGGAAAGTGACCTGCAAAGTTGTGACAAATGCAGTCATAATCTTTTCGTCCTGAAAACAGCCGGTATACCACCGGAGCGTGAAGCCACCCCATTTTACCTTGGAACGGGAATCGTTGAAAGACAAAGCAATCAACACAATAATCGGAAGGTAAAGGAAGGCAAAAATCAGGACCATATAGATCCGGGATGCACATTTTTTTAACATATGGATGTTCCCTCCCCTTCTTTATCAAATATATTTACAATAGTCATACTTGCAATCACAAAAATCATAAGAACAAAGGAAAGACCGCTTCCGGCATTCCATTGCATACCCTGCATAAAATCCTGTTCGATCACATTTCCGATTAAAAGAACATGACCACCGCCTAATACCTGCGAGATTGCAAACGAGGTAAGTGACGGGACAAATACCATGACGATTCCGCTGATGATTCCGGATACGGTAAGCGGAAGGATAATCTTTAAAAAGATGGTTACATTTCCGGCACCCAGATCACGGGCCGCCTCAATCCAGTCTTTACGGATTCGTGTCATGGAGTTGTAGATTGGCAGCAGCATAAATGGCAGGAAGTCGTATACCATGCCAAGGACAACTGCCGTTGGTGTATTTATGATATTGATGCGGGAAAGCCCGAAACCTGTGAGAATGGAGTTGATTACACCATTTTTGGAAAGCAGAAGTTTCCATGCCAGGATACGGAGCATAAAGTTCATCCACATCGGAAGCATAAAGATAAAAACAACCAGTCCCTGATTTTTGATTTTCATATTATTTAAAATCATTGCCAGCGGATAGGAGAGAACCAGGCACACGATGGTGCATATAATTCCAAGTCTCAGGGAAAGTCCCATGGCTTTGCGGTTGGTTTCATCTGCTATCGCTGTGATATAGGATAACGTAAAACTGCCATCGCCGTTTGTAAATGCATAGTAAAGAATCATGATAAGCGGCAGGAGGATAAAACCGATGATCCATATGAGGTATGGACCGGCAAGAAATTGCTGTTTGAATTTACGCATCGATCTCCACCGCCTTTTCATCGGAAGATTCCGGCTTATGCATAATCTGGATATTGAACGGGATTACTTTGATGCCGACTTTGGTGCCGACCGGAACAAATCTGGTGGTGTGAACCAGCCATTCATAGCCGCCGGCCATGACATCAAGTTCATAGTGAACGCCTTTAAAAATCAGGGAGGTTACTTCGCCCTGCAGCGTTCCCTCCGAAGGATCGACCAGTTCTACATCTTCCGGACGGATGACAACGTCGACCGGCTTGTTATTGCCGAATCCCTTGTCGACACATGCCCAACGGGCACCGAGAATCTCTACAAGTTCGTCTTTTATCATGGTTCCGTCAATGATATTGCTGTGTCCGATAAAATCGGCAACAAATGCGTTTTCCGGTTCGTTGTAAATGTTTTCCGGAGTACCGATCTGCTGGATATATCCCTGATTCATGACAACAATGGTATCGGACATGGTCAGTGCTTCTTCCTGATCGTGGGTGACATATACAAAAGTAATTCCAAGTTCTTCTTTCAGACGGATGAGCTCATACTGCATGCTCTGGCGCAGTTTTAAATCAAGTGCACCAAGCGGTTCATCTAAAAGAAGGACTTTTGGCTCGTTTACAATCGCACGGGCGATGGCGATACGCTGCTGCTGACCACCGGAGAGAGAATCGACCGAACGGTTTTCAAATCCTTCCAGATTGACCAGTTTTAAGGCATATTTGATTTTATCCTGAATATATGCTTTGCTTTTCTTACTTATTTTAAGGCCGAATGCAATGTTTTCGGCGATGGACATATGCGGGAAAAGAGAATACTTCTGAAAAACGGTATTCAGTTTCCGTTCATTGGCTGCAAGAGCTGTGATATCCTGTCCGTCAAACAGAATCTGTCCCTTGTCCGGGCTTTCAAAGCCTCCCAGCAGACGCAGGGTTGTAGTTTTTCCGCATCCGGACGGACCTAAAAGGGTCAGAAATTCATTCTCCCGGATATACAGATTTAAATCATCCAACACAAGATTGGAATCGTAGGATTTGGAAATTCCAATAAAATCAATTAAATGTTTACTCATACGTTTGTCCTCTTAAAAATTTGGTGGGGTAGTAACCCAGATGATGACGGCATCTTTTGCACCGGTGTTTTCCAGATAATGCTTTTTTCCTGCTTTAAAATAGAAAGATTCCCCGGCATGTACCGTCTGGTTTTGTCCGGCATAGTGGATACGGACGTTTCCTGTGATTACATAACCGAAATCCTCCCCCTCATGGGGCTGATAAACTTCTGACCGTCCACCGGCGTGTAAAGTCAGACGAACCGGTTCCATCTGGTTTTTCTGTGCATTGGGAACGACCCATTCAATACAGCAGTGTTTTTCTTCGTCGGTTTTTTCAAAATAATCTTCCTGTTTGAAAACAATCTGTTCCGGCTCTTCATCTGTAAAAAATTCTGCTGGTGTCGTACCAAGGCACTGGATGATATCCAGAAGAGTTCCGATGGACGGAGAGTTCTGGTTTCGTTCCAACTGTGAGATAAAGCCCTTGGTCAGCTCGGCACGGTCCGCCAGCTCCTGTTGCGTCAGTCCGTACTGGATGCGCAGTTCTTTCATGCGGTGTCCAATGTCCATGGCATGCCTCCCGTAAATTTATGAAACATGATTGTTAGTTGATTTTTTGTTTACTGATTATAAACTCAACAGTTTCTATTCTACAGAATCCATGTGAAAAGTCAATCTTTTTTTAATATAAATTTTATGAAAAAACAGTTGATTTTCTGAATCGATTTTGGTATTATATACAAGTACGTTTTGCCAATATGGCTCAGTTGGTAGAGCAACGCATTCGTAATGCGTGGGTCAGGGGTTCGAGTCCCCTTATTGGCTTCGTTTCAGACACGTTTTGTATCGGGTATCCGATACAAAACGTGTCTTTTTTACTTTAAAAAGTGCTTGTTTCTTAGGCATGAAATTGGTATAATGGGCGCAGACAAAGAAAATAAGAATAAAGGTTGAGGTAAAAAATGGACAAGAACAAAAAGACGTTTCAGGTACCGACATTACTGGCCTTTGCAGCAATTGTTGCAATTATGGTGATTGTAGGGGTGAGAGTCCTTAACGTTCCGGTAGTTCCTATGTGTCTGCTTGTTATCATTGAGGCAGTTATTGCAGTGATGCTGCATCATGCGGAACTCTGGGTGCATGGACTTCTTATTCTGGCAGAACTTTGTGCCGGTGTTGCCGGGAAAAAAACAGTATTGATTATTTTATGTGCAGTTGTTTACATTGCAGCGACGTTTGCACTGCAGATGTTAGATAAAGGAGAAACACAGAATGGACAGTAGTGACAGTAGTTATTACAGCAGGCAACAGCTGGATGAGCTGTTTTTACAGATGATCGCCTTTTTTTCCGGAGATCCGAAACGGATTCAGCATTTCATGAAAGTGCATAGTTTCGCAAGAATCATCGGAACAAAAGAAGGGCTTGACGAGACATCCCTTTTTATATTGGAAGCAGCCGCTTATACCCATGACATTGGAATCCGTCCGGCAGAAGAAAAGTATGGACGGTGTGACGGAAAGCTGCAGGAGCAGGAAGGACCGATTGTGGCACAGAGAATGCTTTCCGATGTGGGAATTGAAAATTATCTGATCGACCGTATCTGCTATCTGATCGGACATCATCATACATATGATAATATCGAAGGACTGGATTATCAGATTCTGGTGGAGGCAGATTTTCTGGTCAATTTATATGAAGATGACGTCAATCGTCACGGAATTGAACAGGCATATCAGCAAATTTTCCGGACGCAGACCGGAAAAGAAATTTTAAATCAGATGTATACAGATG
>ENA-OZLD01000462-OZLD01000462.1-human-gut-metagenome-genome-assembly--contig:-NODE-462-length-10563-cov-15.892844_pt1 | contig 10563 bp, 8 predicted proteins | sample MGYA00244834_ERZ653780 | MGnify/ENA primary metagenome ERZ653780 (study PRJEB26926, sample SAMN06164474) | human gut metagenome | biome: ENVO:00009003; feature: ENVO:2100002; material: ENVO:00002003...
AGCGGGCAACCTTGTGCCCATTCTCCACCTTAATTAAATAACAACTCATCTATCTGTTTCTACTTATCGTTTTAAGTTGAATACAAAATCCTAATGTTTCAGTTGGTAATCCACTACCGCCTCAGCCCCTTCTTCAGCCTCAACAGCCAGCGCTCGGGCGATGTTGATTCCCTCATGGCAGAACACCTTCAAGGTAAGCTGAACAGCACCGTCCTTGGTCTTGCTCACACGACCATGCGCCAGTTTCTTAATCAGTTCCGACTGAGTTCTGAGGCGGTGCTGAACCACGAAATCAAATGTTCCGTCAGGCATTTGCTGAGCCACGCCCATCGAACGGAATCGAGGAACCTTATTCACCCCCGATTCCTGAGGACTGAAGAGGAAATACTGCTTAGCATCATAGTAAGCCATTCCACCCAACTGCACATGCTGGCAGTCATTATTATTTACCTGCTGGTTCTGAACATTATTCTGAGCATTGTTCTGAACCTTGTTTACTTTCTTAACCATAATCTGAATTGAATTTTAGGAGAAGAAACATCCGGATTGTTGCGCGCTTTACCATGGAAAATCCTCCTCTGTTTCAACTCAGTTTTACTTTTTACCCTTTTACTTTTTTACCCTTTTACCTTTATAAAGCCTTTTCAATGTCCGTAACCAGAATATCCTGATAAACCTGACCATTGTGCTCATGGGTAGTAAAGCGGAGCGTAACAGCCACCAGCTCGCCCGGAGCATACTTACATTGCGCCATATTGCCCAACATTGCCGCAGCGTACTGGTTCTCATACTTACCGCCCATCTCCTGGAGAACGATGTTGCATTTCATCATCTGTCCGTTCTCACTTTTCTGACTCTGTACAGCGAACGCCTCGCCCTGCTGCACCACTCTCATAATCTGAGTATACATATTATATAATGTACGAAGAGGTTTTCAAGAGCACCAAACCATTTCAGCGTTGTCTTGTTTCTTCGACGCTGCAAAAGTACTGCGGAAAATAAGGCAAAACAATGCTTTTCCCACAGCTTCCCCGAAAAACCCACAATTTTGGGAAAAATCGGGCATTTCTTGGGAAAAACAAATGACCTACTAGCTCAGTAGGGAAAAACAATGAAAAATCGCAAAATATTAACAAAAAGCCAAGAAAACACCCCTATTTTGCTGCAAGCTTTTTCCCACACTTTTCCCGAAAAACTGCTGTTTTTGGGAAAAATCAGGGGTTTCTTGGGAAAAAGCGGGGCGTTATTGGGAAAAATGCTTAATGAAATCAAGATTACCTCAAAGAGAGAAAAAAAAGAACTCAACTTATTGCATAAAAACATAAAAAATGCGTTGAAAATGCTTTATACGTTCTAAGAATGTTTTTATAATAATAGAAAGAAAACAAGGGATAACTATTTGATTACCAAGCGAAAGAATTTTTCATTTGGATTATTTCCTATCGCCTATGAGATTACATTTTTGTTTTTAGGCGTTTTTATTCCATTACAAAACTTTAGTAAATGGGTGAAGCACGCCCCGAAAAAATGAAGCAAGTTCACCCCCACACGCCCTGAAGGGGCAGAAGCTCCTAGCCCAGGGCACTCGCCCTGGGTAAACCAGCAATCAACCTTGCGCCCTGTAAGGGCAAAAGCTTTAAAAATCAGTCGTCAAAAGCACCTCCTTCACAATTCCATGAAGAAGATGCCTTTAACAAAACCTATCATAGTTACCCAAAAATTTTATTCCCAAAACGAGAAATTAATTCTTGCTTAAGATTATCTGGGAAATTGCAATCCTTAAATGCTCCATCCCCAATGCTAGTAACACTAGCAGGAATATCCAGACTACCCAAAAAAATGCACCCACAAAAAGCTTCAACCCCAATTCTAGTAACACCATCGGGAAGAACAAGACTACGTAAAGAAGAGCAACCACGAAATGCACCACCCCCAATGCTTGTAACCCCACTAGGAATAACAAGACCACTTAAAGAACAGCAATCACGAAATGCATTATCCCCAATACTAGTAACACTAGCAGAAAGAACAAGATTACTCAAAAATTTGCACCCCCAAAATGCTCTATTTCCAATGCTAGTTACACTATCAGGAATAACAAAATTGCTCAATGAAGAGCAACCCCAAAATACACTAGCCCCAATGCTAGTTACACTATTCGGAATAACAAGGTTACGCAAAGAAGAACAGTCAAAAAATGCTCTATCCCCAATGCAAGTAACACTGTCAGGAATAACAAGACTACTCAATGAAGAACAACCCCAAAAAGCACGATTCCCAATGCTAGTAACACTGTCAGGAATAACAAGGCTTCTCAAAGAAGAACATTTTTTAAATGCACTATCTCCAATGCTGGTAACACTATCAGGAATAACAAGACTACTCAAAGAAGAGCAACCATCAAAAGCATTATTCCCAATGCTAGTTACACTATCAGGAATAACATATGATATATTTTTTGTGTCTCTAAATGAGAGTATTTTACTTTTATCTTTATCAAATAATACATTATTTTCATAAGTCAAGCACGGTGATAAGCACAAAAGTTCACCATTCCAACCATGAAAAGCCCTATCCCCAATGCTAGTAACACCAACGGGAATAACAAGGTTATGCAAAGAAGTGCAACCATAAAAAGCACTATCCCCAATGCTAGTAACACTATCAGGAATAACAAGGCTACACAAAGATGAGCAACCACTAAATATTCCTTTCCCAATGCCAGTAACACTATCAGGAATAACAAGACTACTCAAAGAAGTGCAACCACGAAAAGCCCTATCTCCAATGCTAGTTACGCCATTAGAAATGGCAAGGTTACACAAAGAATAACAATACATAAATGCACTATCCCCAATGCTAGTAACACTGTCAGGGATAACAAGGCTTCGCAAAGAACGGCAACCACGAAAAGCTCCATCTCCAATGCTAGTAACACCAACGGGAATAACAAGGTTATGCAAAGAAGTGCAACCACAAAATGCATTATCTCCAATGCTAGTAACACTGTCAAGGATAACAAGGCTTCTCAAAGAAGAGCAATCACGAAATGCCTCATCACAAATAATCCTAGTTTCCTTTTTAATAAAATAAGTACCATCGAGTTCTCTCGGTGATTTTAGCAATTTTCTTCCATCTTTGCTATATTTCACTCCATATTCATCTATTATGACCTCATTCAACTCTTCATCTGTTGCCTTTGTAGACATATCAAGATTATCACTAGCATCTTGACTTGCCTTTACATATTCTGATTTTGTTGGATACTGCATAGCTTACACGATTATTAATTAACTATCTTAAGTCGTATTTTCATTCGACATTGCAAAGATACACATTAAATTGAAAAACAACAAAGAAAATATGAAAATTACAAGGTATTTTAAAGCTTTTGCCCTTTCAGGGCGTCAGGGTTGCGTCCGTAATACCCCAGGGCGATTGCCCTGGGCTAGGAGCTTCTGCCCTTTCAGGGCGTGTTGGGGCTAATCATCAGCTACGTTTCCTGCTTGCGGAACGACTCCACAATGCACTACTTTCCCCAATATTTTTCAGCCATAGGCTGCAACCTTTCCTTTATTACTTCCATAACAGTCTTGAAATCAAGAGCTTCTTTCCATTGAATCTTTTTCAGAAATGCTTTCCAGCGAACTATACGTGCTGCGTCTGTCGCAAAACTTTCTGTAAACAACTGCAATTCGGGATTGTATGTAAGCCCTCTATTATCGAAAGTCGCCTTAATCGCATCATATAATGTGTCATCAGACAAGTCTCTCTTTGTCAGGAGTTGGTAACAGTCGAAGAAATCTTTCATGCGACTGTTGAGCACATCTCGGTCTATCATCGTATGGAATTTCTCGGCAACAACAGTCTCCAAGGAATATGCCTGTATGTTCACAGATGGAATGTCAGGCAAAAGCAATGGGAAGTCAATAGTTGTTGGATATGGAGTTACAACATCACCAAAGCCAATGTCAACAGACATGTTGTAAGCGATAGTATCCATGTGGGCCGTAAAGTAAAATCTTGTGCCAGGATACTTCTTTTCAACAGTTATAGGCTCCAACTTAATGCTGTTAACATCAAACGAGACTCCATCCTCATCGCATACAATGCCCAAAATTTCCTGGAACACGTGCGCAAGGAAATCCCTATCACGGCTAATTCTATCTGCCATGAAATCAACATCTACTGTAGGACGTGCCTCAAGTCCGTTCATAGCATAAAGCAAAGAGCCACCTTTCAGCAAAAAATTGTCCTTATATTGGCTTACAGATACTCTGTAAAGCAACCTCTCGTTGAAATATCTTGCCAAGAGATACATATATTTATAGCCTGTCTCATTCATCAGATTGAGCAAGCGGGTCTTAACAGACTTACCGTAGTTTTTCTTTCCCATCTTATTCTATAGCTATTTCAACATAATTTTTCAATGTATTAAACACTCTGAGGCGTTTGGCGTAATCCTGCAAACGACTGAGATTGCGATTGGGCTTTCTCAGATAAGATCGAATCACTTCCGCACAAACATCCAGCCCCAATTTGTTTCTGTATTTCACTGCATCACAAACACTTCGCTCCAAGTCGGTTATGCGAACATGAAAACCGGATATTTCTGTTTCCATAATGCCAAACTCCAGATTTTCCTTCTTCCAATAATACAATTCTATCGGAAGCGTTTCAGGAATCTCTACTTTCCGTTTATTGGCGATGGCAATGCAAAAAGCTGGTGGAACAGTTGTCGAAAGCTGATGATAAGCCCAGGCATTGTATAGACACACAACACCTTTAGGTACAATCCGCTCCACATCTATCATTGTATTCAGCAGGGCTTCCGGAACAGCATAAATGCCCTGGCGCAACTTGATCAAGTCGCCACGTTCCTTAGCTCTCAACAATCGCTTATACTCTGCTATATGAGGAATATCAGTAGTAGAGATTGTGCCTCCTAGTGCTTCCACTTTACAAACTATATTGTCCATATCACATTTATATTAATATCATTGTCGCTGCAAAAATACAATATTTTTTTGAAAAGCGGTAATATTCTACGGAATATTTTCAAAAAAGCCGTAGAATATTACCGGAATTATCCTTGTTTTTATTCCCAGGGACGATAGTTATCTCTAAATCTTCCTCTCTACTTTCCTATACCAACTCAAATACTTCTCATATAACCATCCCTTTTCGCCAGCTTATAATACAGATCCTGGGCGGTATGATAATCGGGATCGGAGCCTTCAAGCCACTCCGAAAAATGGTGGTTGTGGTTCTTCTGCGTTTCCTGCTTGCGGAACGACTCCATCACACATTTCTTTTCTGCATCCGGAAACATCAGGTTCATGCGGGCGGCAAAGGCTGCCTTGTCCTGATTATCACGCACCATGTGGAACGTATATTTCATCAGGCACCAGACTATGTACCAGCTTTGCTGAGACGTAATGTTGCCCTTTATCCAGAACTTCAACTTCTCCTCCAACTTTATAGGATCTACCCAGTTCACAAAGAAAGAATCGCTGTTACGCTCAAAATCATCAGCCCTGGCAATTTCAGCCTCCCACATTTTATGCTCACCCTGATACTTGAACAGCGTTTCAAAATCCTCGGGCGAAGCCTGCTCCCTGACTAGCGTACGGACGAGTTCTTCTTCCTCATCCTCCTCTCGCTCAAACCAGTCAGAACAAAGCGTATAATTGTTGTATTTACCTTCAATATCATTCATTACTTTCTGCAAACTCAAAGTGGTAATATCTATTCTTCTCTCTCTCAGATGACGTTTCTTTACCTTTACCTCTCGTTTCAGATGGTCAGGCAGCGTGCCCTCGTCGAAAATTCGCTTGATATAATGGTAAATAATCACAGCCTCACGGTCGGTGCGGAAAAGGCGGGTTCTGTATAAGGCTAGGAAATCAGCACAAATAGCGGTAACTGTGGAGATGGTTTCAGCCAAAGCCATCTTCAACCCCATAGAGACAAAGTTTCTGTAATGGGAATCAAACTGGGGAAAGTCGTCTCCGGCAGGAACTTTAAGCTTCTTGCATTGCTCGAAAATAGCCTTAGCACTGGGAATCTGACCATACTCCGCTTCCTTATCGAGTAAATAGTCTGAATGCTTCCGGGCGATGGTCTGAATTTCCTGGAGCACCTTCTCTAAAACATCAGTATAAATCCCCATGAATTCATCATCATAGCTCTTGTAAATGGAAATGTAGACTTTCTTATGGAGCGAATGAATATATTTAAGAAAATCTGTCAACTGCTCGGCAAGGTTCTGGTAAATATGAAAATAACAGGTAAGACCTTTATGCTTTCCTGCATTCCATTTAAATTCATCTTTAGCATGCTGAATCTCCTTATACAAATGTTCTGCCTCTCTCTTAAACTGACCCACATCAGTAGTTGTTACTGGAGTGTATTTCTTGACTCCTGTTACTTCATCTTCCACAAAAAGATCTTCTTCTGATGAAATCTTCAGAAGAGAATTGTAGTTATTATCAGTATTGGGTATTTCCTCTGTCTGCATATTACTTTTCTAGGTTTGAATTGTTATATTGTTTAAATAAGCGGCGTGGGGTTCCCTGTAAGTACCGGTATTCAGGTACCTGCAAGAACCTTCGGTAAGGCACAAACAAGTACTGCCCACGCCGTAGAGGAGTGGACGCCTTGCTGTCACCATCTTCTTACCGAAAAATTCTGAATTTTGCAGGTTCTGAATACCGTAGAAGTGTCAGATAATCAGCGTCAATATTCTAATATGTTGTTTCTCTTGTTTACTTTCTGTTTCTTACTTCAAATTTTAAAGGGTTTATACTACGTTTTCTTCATCATCCGCCCAGTGGTCGCATTGGCGCATCACGGTTTCCAGCGCCTTTTCTGCACCCTCTGGTGGATACTTATACTTTTTGAGCAGCCGCTTCACCATCACTCGCATCTTCGCCCTCGCCGATTCCTTCCGGTTCCAGTCGATGGTGCGGTTGCGGTGCAACACTTCCGTCAGTTCCCGGGTCAGTGCCACAAACTCCTCGTCGGAGTAAGCCTGGCGCACTCCTTCGGGCGTGGAGAGCGCATCATAGAATGCCTTCTCCTCGGGTGAAAGTCCCAGGTCGTTGCCCTCTGCCTCTGCCTGCTTCATCTGCTGAGCCATCTTCAACAGCTCCTCTATCACTTCCTCGTTGGTGAGCAAGCCCTTCAGATAGTTGGAGAGACTCTGGCTGAGCATGTCGGAGAAGAGGTCGCTCTGAACCACGTTGGTCTTCTGCTGCAGCTTGATTTTCTCTTTCATCAGTTTGGTGAGCAGTTCCACCGCCAGGTTGCGCTCCTTCATGTTCTTCACCTCATGGATGAAGGCGTCGTCGAAGAGCGAGAACTCTATCTGGCGGTCGCCGAAGAGATTGATGACTCCATCGGTCTTCACGCTCTGACGGAGCAGCTCACCGATGCGCTCGTTGATTTCATGGCGGCTGATTTTGCCCTTCTGCGAGAGTTTGAGCATCATCACGCGCAGCGCATCCATATAGCACACCTCTGCCTTCTGCTGCTCATCCAAGAGCGAACGGCAGAGCGTGGTGGCGTTGTGAAGCAGATTGCTGTGCTCCATGAAATTCTTCTTGCGCTGAATCATGGCTGGAGAACTCAGGAAGTTGGCTCCGCTCGTAATGGCGAAGGCACGCTTCGTATTGTCCTGTTCGAAGAAGCCGGAATAGTCGAAACCATGAAGCTGATCACGGCAGATTTCCATCTCTTCCTTCCATTTCACCAGGGCGGTCTTGGCGATGTCGGGGTCTCCAAAGCGGCGGCGGTCACGGTTGGTGTACTGCTGCATGGCACTCTTCAGTGCCTGCGCAATGCCTACGTAATCCACTATCAGTCCGCCTTCCTTGCCCGGGAACACACGGTTCACTCGGGCTATAGCCTGCATCAGATTATGACCGCTCATCGGCTTATATACGTACATGGTGGCGAGCGACGGAACATCGAAGCCCGTGAGCCACATGTCTCTTACGATGGCGATTTTCATCTCATCGTCGTTGTCCTTGAATTTTCTTGCCAGTTCCTTCTTGTAGGCTTCATTGCCGATAATCGGCTGCCAGTCTTCGGGGTCCTGGTTCGAACCGCTCATCACCACCTTAACTTTCTCCGTCCACCCGGGGCGAAGCTCCAGCATCTTGCGGTAGATTTTGATGGCGATGGTTCGGGTCAGCGCCACGATCATTGCCTTGCCGGTGAGTTCCTGCGCACGGTTCTTCTCATAGTGCTGGATGATATCCCTTACCAGCGTGTCGATGGTGGCGTCTTCGCCCAGAAGCACTTCCAGCCGGCTGTGCTCCTGCTTCGCCTGCCTGATCTGCTCCTCGGTGGCTCCCTCATCGGCTAGGTTGTCGAACTCATCGTTCAGCAGCTTCATCGTGTCTTCGTCGAGGTTCAGGTTCACCACCCTGCTCTCGTAATAGACCGGACGGGTGGCTCCATCGTCCACCGCCTGACTCATGTCGTAAACGTCGATGTAGTTGCCGAACACTTCCTCCGTGTCTCTGTCGCGGTCGCTGATAGGCGTTCCGGTGAAGCCGATAAATGAGGCGCCTGGCAGGGCTTCTCTCATCTTCTGGCTGAATCCCTTCTTCATCGTCAGACTCTTGTTGTCCCAGTGCTCATCGCCGTATTGCGAGCGGTGCGCCTCATCGGTCATCACGATGATGTTGCGGCGGGTTGAGAGTGCCGAATCGCCTTCTTCAAACTTCTGAATGGTGGTGAAGATGATTCCCCCACTCTTTCGGTTACGGAGCAGATTGCCCAGGTCTTCACGGCTCTGGGCGTTCTGTGGTTCCTGACGAAGGAAGTCCTGGCAGCGGCAGAACTGACCGAAGAGCTGGTTGTCGAGGTCCTTGCGGTCGGTTACCACCACGATGGTTACTTCGGGCAGTCGCTGCACCAGCAGGTGGGCGTAGAACACCATGGAGAGGCTCTTGCCCGAACCCTGAGTGTGCCAGAACACGCCGATTTTTCCATTGCCTTCCACTGCGGTACGGGTGCGCTGCAGGGCTTTGCCCACGGCGTAGTACTGGTGGTAGGCGGTGAGAATCTTGGGGTATTTGCCCTGATTCTTGTCGAAGCAGATGAAGTTCTGCAGAATGTCGAGCAGTCGCTGCTGCTGGAACATGCCGAGGAAGAAGGTGCGATAGTCGGCAAAGAGGGTTGACTCGTATGAGCCGTCCACGGTCTTCCATTCCATGTAGCGGTCTTGCTTGGCGGTGATGGTTCCGGCACGGGTCTCGCTCATGTCGCTGATTACGTTGAAGGCGTTGTAGCTGAAGAGGCTTGGAACGTCCTGCTGATAGTTTCTGATCTGTTTGTAGGCATCTTCGATGGTTGCGTCTTCGGAGATGGCGCTTTTCAGCTCCACCACCACGAGGGGCAATCCGTTGACCATCACCACCATGTCGCAGCGCTTGTTCTTATACTCTTCTACTCGCCACTGGTTCACCACCTTGAAGAGATTCCTTTCGGGGTGGTCGAAGTCGATGAGTTTCATCAGGGCTGTTCGTTCTTCGCCATCCTGCAGGAATCCCACCTCCAGACCGTTTTGCATCCAGAGGGTAAACTGCTCGTTGTTCTGTTCTAAAGTACCGATGCTGATGTTGGTGATTTGCTTGATTCCTTCATCCATTGCATCGGCTGGCAGTTCAGGATTAAGCCGTCGCATCGAGGCGACCAAATCGGCACGATAGAAAGGCTCCTTTAAGTTGCGCTCCACCTCGTAGCCACATTCGTACGCATAGCCGAGTTCGTCCCGGAACAGGGCAATGAGCGTTTGCTCGTATGCGTCTTCGGTGAATTTCTTGTCGTCTGCCATAATGTTAATATTTTATATTTTCTTTCTCGTTATATTCTTTCGTTGCTCTTCTTATTCCGGGACTTCAATCTCGCCTGACATTAAGCGAGGGAGAAGGGTGTCACGGAGAAGGGAGAGGCGGGAGTTCTCATCATAAGTAACAGCCATTCTTTTATATATTGAATCGAGAGTAATACACAAATCCCTTATTTGATTAATATCTTTAGGAAAAGCGCAAGTATATTCCGGAACAGCTTTTTTACTCATGTGTAGAACTGTTGTTCCGTTTACATAGCCTAAAGCATGTTCTTTAAATCTAGATGTAGATAATATACAATACAGGAGTCCATTGGTTACTCCATCTATTTTTGAAATTACCTTTGTCAAATCCATAGACATTATTAATTTTTCGTATCCACCTTTGGACAAAACGATTGCAGGATTTCCTACAATTTCTGCATTTTGGGTCAAGTCCGTGTGAGCTACCAATACATCAAACATATTTACGAATTGCGTTTCTTTAATCTTCTTTGATATTAAAATTTCTTTGTAACCCTCTGTTTTAAATCCGCCCTTCCTTTCGAAGTTTTTTATCGTTGCCATTGCAATATTAGAACTTTGAAGTTCACTTCCCTTATAAGAATAGCCAGATACATTATCCAATATTTCATTCAAGGAAATAACTTTCCATCCTTCCGGAATCATTCCCAATTCACTATCAACGAACTTACCATCCT
>ENA-OZLD01000476-OZLD01000476.1-human-gut-metagenome-genome-assembly--contig:-NODE-476-length-10262-cov-4.773685_pt1 | contig 10262 bp, 3 predicted proteins | sample MGYA00244834_ERZ653780 | MGnify/ENA primary metagenome ERZ653780 (study PRJEB26926, sample SAMN06164474) | human gut metagenome | biome: ENVO:00009003; feature: ENVO:2100002; material: ENVO:00002003...
AAACAAATATGGCTTGAGGCAGACCGCCTTGGCCCTTCTCGTTTGTGGCTTTGGCATGTCGGCGTGGGCCCAGGGCTACCGAGACGTTACGTCCGAGGCGCTTGTCAACCCCTCGTTCGAGTTGACCGCCGAGGCCACTCCCTTGACCGCTGCCACCGCCACCAACATCGCCGAGGCGTATGGCTGGACCTTGCCTACGGGCACCTCTAACATGGCCGTGGCTGATGCGTTGACCACCGCCATCGGTTTCACCAATGGCAAGGGCGGTGTGCAACCCTCCGAAGGCACCTATTTCTTATGGTATCGCAAAGGTTGGGGCCATCTCTCAACCCTCGTCTCCACCACCACCCGCACACTTTCGGCTGGCAAATACTATGTGGTGGTCGACTATAAGGCAGCCGATTATTCCAACAACAACAACCATTCGACCAACGGAACCAAGATGAACATCGTGGTGACGGGTGCCGATGGCCAATCGCTGGGCCAAACGGCCGAGGCACGTCGCGCCTATTCGTTTGCCAATGGCAGCAGCAATCCCGGTTCCGACACCTATCTGGCCAAGGCGCCCTGGACACCCATCGGAGCGTTCTTCACGCTCCATGACGAGGGCGTGGCCACCATCTCGGTGAAGGCGTCGCTGGTCAACAATGGCCGTTCCGACATCTGCCTCGACAACATGCGCGTCTACCGCGTCGACGATGAGACGCAAGCTGACGCCACGCCATTCCCACTCGACGTCACCGGTATGCTCGCCAACCCCAGCTTTGAGGCTGGAGCGGGTGGTACATCGTGGTCGTCCTACAGCTACAATGGATGGACTGTGGCCAGCAATGGTAGTGAGATCAAGGCCGACGGAGGGTCGTTCACCACCGTCTATGGCGACAAACTCGACGGCCTCCGAGTGTTCAACGCATGGGACAACTCCGCCACAACCGACAAGAGCCTATCCCAACAGGTCAACGGCTTGCCCGCCGGCCGCTACCGTCTGCAGGTCACTGTGACGGGATCGGCAGGCAAGCAATTCGCCCTTTTCGCAGGCGATAGCGTGCGTCAGGTGACGGTTGCCGACGCCAACGCTGTGCAAACAGAGACGCTCTACTTCTCGAAAGCCACCGATGAGCCCATCGCCTTGGGCTTGCGCTCCACCGTGTTCTATAAGGCCGACAACTTCCGCCTCGCCTATCTCGGCAAGGATGCCTCGCAATCGCGCGACGAATACGAGCAAGCCTTGGCCTTGGCCCAGCAAGTGTATGGTCGTGCGGTCGACTTGGGCGATCTGACCTCCACAGAGAAACAAGCCTTGGCCGAGGCCATTGCCGCCACACCCGAGGCTACGCTGGCGGGCTATCAGGAGGCCGCCACCCGTCTGCTTCAGGCCGCACAGGCTCTCGTCCAGGCCGAGTATGTGCAGATTGGCAAGCAATATGGCGCTGAGATGGAACTCGGAGCGTGGACCAACAACAACGTAACCACCAACCAGGGACAGCATTGGGACGGCACATCCTCATCTACTTATTATGAGCAAAAGGAAGGCTGGAGCAACCAGTCATGGAACATGTCGATGCGCCAGACCATCACGTTGCCCGCCGGCAAATATGTGTTGCGTGCCACAGGTCGCCACGCCATGGGCGATATGGACATGGCGTTGACCGTTTCGGCCCAGGGCCAAACATTGGCTTCGGTGGCCGATTTCCCGTCTGGCGACACCGGCATGGGCGTCAACCTCGAGGGTAAGGCATCGTTCCTCGCCACCGATGGCGCAGGTTTTGCCAATAAGGGCAACGGCTATGGATGGCAATGGCGCTACCTTCCCTTCGAACTGAAGCAAGAAACGCTCGTGACGGTGGCCGTTGAAGGAGCGGGTCGCGAGCCCCATTTGTGGATGAGCGTCAGCAACTTCGCCTTGTTGCGCGAGGGCGCCTCACAGGGCAACTTTGCCGTGAACAGTCGCAAGACGGTCAGTCAGGTGACGACCAATGTCACCCTTGACAACCCCGTCGATTACGTTATTTCTTCCGCCACACCCTTTGCCGCATCGGGAAGTGTCGACATCGCCCATGAGGATGCCGTCATCATCCTCAGCGGCATGAAGCCCAGCGCGGCCGATGCGTGGCTTTCGTTTGTTAAAGTCAGGGGCAAGGCCGCCGAGGAAGGCATCAACTGCTCCATCCGCATCTATGGCAATGGGGCTATGATCGTGCCGTATGGCAGCTATGTCGTTCCCCTCACCATTTACGACGGCACCAACCTCACGGGTTCATCGAAGAGCGATTTCACCGTGGGAACGTGTCGATCGTTCAAGAATAACATCTTCAACAACAAGATGCGAAGCTTCAAGCTCAAGCGTGGATACATGGTTACGTTGGCCACCAAGGAAGATGGCAAGGGCTATAGCCGCGTGTTCATTGCCGACAAGAGCAACCGCCGCATCAACCTCCCCACCACATCGAAGATTCTCGACCGCCACGTGTCGTCCATCCGCGTGTCGAAGTGGAACGACGTAACGAAGAAAGGCTATGCCGGAAACAACAGTACCATCAACGCATTGCTCAACACCACTTGGTGCTACAACTGGGATGCGGGATGGCACGAGTGGGATGATCGCGAGTATGTAACCCAACACCACCACGAGGGATGGCCGAGCATTGAGAGCGTGGGCAACAATGGCCCGTCGTCGAACATCCTGGGCAATAACGAGCCCGACAACACCGCCGATGATCGCGAGACCGTCAGTTCGGTGTCTGAGGTGCTCGCCCATTGGGAGGAGATGATGGCCACGGGTAAGCGATTGGGCTCGCCCGCCATGGCCAGCAACCTCAATGGTTGGCTCTATCCGTTCATCGACTCCATCGACTCCCGCGGATGGCGCTGCGACTTCATCGCCGTTCACGCCTATTATTATGAGGATTGGGGCGCTTGGCAGAACACGCTCAAGGCCATTCACGAGCGTACCGGCCGTCCTATCTGGATTACCGAGATGAACTATGGAGCCAACTGGACCGGATGGCCCGGAAGCAACACCAATGGCAACGCAGAGAACTACGCCATTGAGAAGCAGCATTTCGCACCCGTCATCGACGGCTTGGAGTCGACGGGATGGATAGAGCGCTATGCCGCATACAATGAGGTGCAAGATTGCAGAAAGCTCTATAACAAGGGCGACGCGTCGTTGGCGTCGAAGAATTACCTCACGCCGATGGGCGAATACTATGCCGCCAAGCGATCCAACATGGCCTACAATTCAAGCTACGGCTACACGCCGAAGGCTCTGCCGATGAAGAATCCCACCCTCACACAAGCCACATGGAACGCCGAGGGATTGCTCTTGGGATGGAAAGACCCCAACGAGGAGTTCTCGGATAGCGTCATCGTGGAGCGAAAGGACGCCAATGGCCAGTGGCAAACCATGACCCTTTGCACGCCGCAGGAGGACAATCCGCTCTTCAGCCTGACGCTGCAAGGCACGGAATCGGCCACGTATCGCATCCGCACGGTCGACTATCTCGGTCGCAACCATTATTCCGCTCCCGTATCGGTCGGCCCCATCGATGGTGTGGGTAGTGCCGTGGAGAAGGACGGTCGCACCCTGTATTTGGGTGGAAACATCGTAAGCAATGGCGACTTCCTTGAGGATTTGACAGGTTGGACGGCCGGCGACGGCACCGCGCTTACCTGGCCCGCCTTCGAGGTTTACCCCTTGGGAGGTGTAGATGGAGGCACGTATCTGCAAGCGTTCAAGAATGAGGGCGCTGCGTCGAGTGCCAGTTTGAAGCGCTCCGTGGCGTTGACCGCATCCACACCTTATTATATCAGCGTGTTCCACAAGAACAATGGAGGCGAGTATCAAACCGCAGCCTTGTCGGCCGATGGCACCCAAGAAACCGCAACCGTCCTCTCGTTGCCTGCCGCTTCGGTGTGGAGCAAGGCGTCGGCCACCTTCAACAGTGGCGCCAACAGCCAACTCCTGCTCAGCTATCGATGGTTGGGCAAGTCGGCCCAGTTCGATAAGTTTGTCGTCGCTCCGCTCTTTGAGAGCCGCGAGGAGGCCTATGCCGATGGTGTGGAACGCATGAGGCAAGATATCAGCGATTTCAAGCAATGGAACAAGACGCAACCCGTCGTCAATGAGTTGCTCACCGAAGCCGCGTCGAAGGTTACCGCAACCGATGCCGACGCCTATGCTTCGCTCTCGGCCTTGTTGGGCCAGGCACGCCGCGCCGTGGCCGACGCCACTTCGCTCGACTCGCTCCTCACGGTGGCCAACACCATTGCTGCCATAGGCTTGCCCGGTGTGTCGCAGGTTCGTCAGGCCGTTGCCGACGCACAGAACCCCACCTCTTTGGCGTTCTTCGCTGAGGCCAGCGCTCGCTTGCAGCAGGCTGTCGACGAGGCCTTGCCCGCCCAAGACCGAACCACATCCATCTCCAACGCCAACCTGGACGCATCGACCGGATGGAATGTTGAGGCTGGAACCTATAAGGGAGGCGACCAACGCCTCAACACGTTTGGTGGACGCAAGTGCTGGAACGCATGGTGGAACGTGTCGACGGCCAATGCGGCAGGTCGCACCCTGGCCCTGACGCAGGATCTGTCGGGCCTTCCCATGGGCTTCTATCGCCTGACGGCCGACGCCACCACACAACATTATTGCCTCTCCGACCAGCACTGTTGGATGCGCACGGAGACCGATAGCACGGCCTCGCCCACGCTCACCTTCGACCGTATGCAGATTCCCGGCATCAGCGATGAGGATCGTTGGCAGACGCTCTCCACCTTGCCGCTCTATGTGGGCGACGCAGGAACGGCCACCGTGGGATTCCAATCGTCAAAGAGTGGCGCCCTGGAGGGAGCCTATGAGGGCGACAACCGCGAAGGATGGTGGCTCGCCTCGAAGTTCCGTTTGTGGTACACGCCGGGTTATCAGCGCGCGGTCGACAGCACCCATGTGTGGACAACGGTCTGCCTTCCGTTTGCCGCCATCCCGTCGGATAGTGTGAAGGTCTATGCCGTAGCGGGTCGATCGGCCGACGGTTCGCAACTCTTCCTCACCCCGGTGAACGCCCTGGAGGCAGGCAAGGCTTACGTGTGCCGTTACGAGGGCAAGCATATCGCCTTCCTCGGAGGGAAGAGTCTGGTGTCGCGTCCTGTCACTGGCGGTCTCCTTACGGGTGTGTTCAAGAATGGACGCCTGCGCGAAGGTGCCTATGTGCTTGTGGATGACGAGTGGCGTAAGGTGGAAAACCTGGCCGATGCGACCCTTGCCAATTACTCGGCCTACATCGCCTCGTTCAGCAATCTGCCCATCGTTGAGGGTGGTGCCGTGTCGATGCCGCTCCAAGGCGTTGTCGATGGCATCGACGGCGTCAGCCTGACCGACGCACGCGCGGAGCGCACTTACAACCTCAACGGTCAGCGCTCAACCTCACAGCATGGCGTTTTGGTGAAGAAAAACAAGAAGTTTATTCGCAAATAACCTTTCCAAAGGCGAAAGCGAACCGAGCGAGTGATCGTTCGTAATCCGCCTACCGGAGCAGCCGCAACACACGATGGGTTGGCCCCAATCCGTCTGGCGGCTGCGCCGAACAGGGCGTAAGAACGAACGACCTCCAAGAAACGAAGGCGCAACGTGATGCGCCTGACGGAGCGCGTTCTCACGAACGATGAAGCTACTCATGCCGTGTCATCGTGAGAAACCATCGTAAAAGTGTAGTAGTCAGAAGTAGAATAATCGATCATAATCCATTGAACCTATGCGTAAAATCCTTTTGGCCTTGATGGCCTTCCTGGCAATTCCCGCAATGGCCCAACCCCTTGGCGAGGTTGAGCCTACCGACCCCGCCTCATGGGCGACGGTTCCTGCCAACAAACCCTTTGTGTTGAGTTGGGCCTCACGCGATGTGCATTATGCCCAATCGTCGGTTCCCCGTATCATTCCCACCACCGAGATCAGCCTCACGGGCTGGCGTGGCGAGACCGTTTCGGCCTTGGCCTTGCTGAGCTCCCGTAGCGGTTCGCAACCCCTCCGATTGGAGATGTTGTCGGCCGATGCCACCACCCGCCAAGCCGATAGCGTGGCCACGGCCCGCTTTGTGCGCTATGTGCTGTGCGACGAGAAGCGTGGGTGTGGCGACAATTTGATGAACACGCCCACCTATCTGGTGCCCGACATCATCGACGTGGACACCGCGTGGGCCTTGGCTCCTATGACCACGCGACCCGTTTGGGTGTCGATCCAGGTGCCGCGCAATGCGCAGGCCGGAGCGAACAAACTGTATCTGGCCGTTCGCGATGCCCAATCGCATCAGGAGCTGGGCCGTTTGGCGCTGACGCTCAACGTGGTGGACCGCACCCTGCCTCGTCCCTGCGATTACCGTTTCCATGTAGACTTCTGGCAACAGCCTTATAGCGTGTCGCGCTATGATGGCCTGAAGCGTTGGAGCCCGCAGCATTTTGAGCGCCTCAAACCCTATCTGCAACTCTTGGCACGTGGTGGGCAGAAGGTGGTTACCGCCATCTTGTTCTATGAGCCGTGGGGCGTGCAGAGCAACGATAAGTTTGACGCGATGATCAAGACCACGCGCCGCAAGAACGGCAAGTGGCGTTACGACTATTCGGTGTTCGACCGTTATGTGGCGTTGTGCGATAGTTGCGGCATCAACCAGCAAATCAATTGCTACTCAATGATACCTTGGGACATGACGTTCACCTACTACGACGAGGCCCTGAAGCGCGACGTGGCGCTGAAGACAGGCACCTCCGATTCGGCCTATCGTGCCCTTTGGACGCCCTTCCTCAAGAGTTTTGCGCAGCACCTGAAGAAGAAAGGATGGTTCAACAAGACCCGTATCGCCATGGACGAGCGAGGGTTGGACGACATGATGCGCGCCTACAACCTGCTGCATGAGGTGGTTCCTGATTTCCGCATGGCGCTGGCTGGCGTGCCCCATAAGGAGTTGTTCGACGTGATTACCGACTATAGCTTGGGTTATCCCGAGCGTTTCACCAAGGAGCAACTGGCCTCTCGTCGCAGCAAAGGCATGCTCTCGACCACCTATACCTGTTGTCCCGACCTGACCCCCAATATCGAGACCTACAACGATCCCGCCGATGCCGCCTATCTGCCCCTGTACTGTCAGGCCAACGGCTTTGAGGGCTATTTGCACTGGTCGTGGATGAACTGGACCGACCAGCCCTTGCAAGACAGTAGGTTTAAGCTCTTCCCAGCTGGCGACACCTACCTTATCTACCCCGGTCCGCGCAGCTCCGTGCGTTGGGAACGCTTCATCGAGGGTGTGCAACAGGTGGAGAAATACCGCATCCTTCGTGAGGAATGTCAACGCGAAGGCAACGCCGACGGCGTGAAGAAGCTCGACGACGCCCTGCGATCCTTCCAGTCGGGCAAGCCCAATTATCACAACACCACCGCTCAATCGGTCAACTATTTCGAGTATCTGCTAAATGAAATGAGCGCGAAATAAGCTGATAATCCCAATCGGTCATGATCGGTCTAACGACCGTTTGGGGTTTATGCAAAGGAGCCATGCCACGAGTCGAATCGGACCTCCGTTGGCATGGCTCCTTTTGCGTTGGCAGTGTTTCTTGTGTGCTGGCAACGCTCCTTTTGCCTTGGTTTCGTTCCTTTCGGTTATTTTCCTCTCCCAAAGTTCTACGAATTCGAATCAGAAGATGCCAAAGAACGTGTTCTTTACAACAACTTCAACCGCATTGACCGAGAAGTTAAAGAAATGATTAAAGAGATACAAACCGAATTTAAGGTTTGAAATACCCCATCCTAAAACCCTGTGGACTATTCACGCCAAGAGGCGTGAGCAGCCCACAGGGTCAAAGAAGGACATATTCAACATCTTTATCTAAATCGGGCTTATCTAGATAGTAAAACGGACATGTGTTTGCCTTTGATGTGTCAAATGCACCAGGACTTTTAAAGTCTTCGAAAGGAAGATGCAGCCGTTTGTACCTTTTGCACATCTTATAAGATTTGTCGTACCATGGAGTGACCTTCACATAGTTCCTACAAAGGTTGCAGTTACGAATATGATATTTTTGATAACAAAGGTTATAAGCATACCTGCGTGCCTCAAAAGGGGAAAAAGCAGAGAACACTATTTCACATAGTGCTTGAGGATATCTTTTCTCAATATGCTTACAATTGCAATATTCTGAAGTAGTAAATATTTTCCCAGACTCATAAAAAACGCATCTGGTAATCTTAACATCCTTACTTACAGAGGAATTATTATGGTCTTCTACCTTAAAGCCATAGAACGCCACTAACTTTACTAATTTTTCTTGCCATCCATCGCCAACATCTATAGTCTTCTCGACAATCCCTGATTGTATTAAAGAGAATATGCTTTCCTCATCTTCAATAAGAATTTCTATTATTTTGTTTCCACTATGCAACTTAGCTTCATCACTCGCATGAGTGACACAGAACTCTATGTAGACAGGTTTTCGTTTAGGAAACTGCTTTGAATAAAATTTCAAGTCGCTTCGCCTTCTGATATTGTCATACGATATTTCTTGTTCACATGTATCATACCATTGTTTGATATCAAATCTCTTAGTTATCCTGTCGCAGCATCTTTCTGATGGGAGCTGAAACATACATTTCTCTTGATTGCAATATGAAGCATATGCAAACTCTATGAAAAAGGAGGCGTTATTGTAAAAAGCTTCTTGTATCTTTTCTTTTGCCAATAGATGAAGCATAGACTCAACACCTCCCTCGCATTCGGTTCCTGACAGATGAGAAAAGTGATGCTTGCGCTTTTCTCCCTGTTTTGCCTGGAGAGGTTCACCACAGTAGGTACAGACACATCCACATGCCTTTCCGTTAGGAACACTGTCAACATGCACAAGCTTTCCTTCTGCGTTAAGAGCGTATGTCAAGTATGCCTGCTTCATATATTCTCTGTATTCTTTTTGAGCCAAGGATAAAGCCAAGCACCTTCAATGTGGTGCTTGCTAAGTTCCTTGGCCTCGTTTATTTTCCTCCCTGGCTAATCTTCAGCAGCGTTCCCATGGGACAAACAAAGCGGCAATAGGGACGTGTGACGACCGTCGACAACAGCACGAATGTGGCGGCGATGACCACCACCACCCACGAGGCCGACTGGAAGATGAAGGCCGAGAACGGCTCGTAGTCGACCCATTCGCTCCACACGCCGCCCCATATTAGCAACATCAGCGCCACCCAGAGCACTTGGCGGAAACGGTTGAGGGCGCGCAGCACCGAAGGCTTGATCTTCATCTTATGCTTCACACACGTGGCCGCGACCTGCTGCAGCGACCCAAACGGACACACGTTGGTGCAATAGTACGACTTCTTGCCCAGCAACGGATAGATTAATGCTGTGATGAGCATAATGACGGGGATGACCATGGACGCCACATCCATGCCGTGGGCCGCATAGCCCATGAGCGAGGCGTATGAGAGGAACGTGCCACACCAGAATCCCAGCACCACCACGTTGAGCGCCATTTGGCAGATGCGATACGTTCGGTTTTTGATGAATAGCGGCAGGATGGCAGCCATGAGCACCACGACGATGCCCGCGAGGTTTTTGGCCGAGGTGTCGAATGTGGGCGCCTTGGGCTCTGCTTGCGCCTGCTTGGCGTAGGCCAATCCGCGCTGCATGTTTCCGATGATGGCGCGCGAGGAGAATGTGGCGCCCGACACGGCGTCGACCTTCATGCCTGCGGCCTCGTCGACCGTCTTGCCCTTCCATTGGTTGAAGAGCGAGGCGGCATGGTTGAAGAAATCGGGTGTCTCATCGTTGGGAAGGGCCTCAATGTGGGTAACCACACCGTTGGCGATGGTTATCTTCAGCGGCACCTTACCCGCGTAGCCCGTGATGTCGGCGCCCAGGCCCGACGTGTTGACCACCATCGACCCGTCGGCCATGGTCTGCAAGGTGTCGTTGTTCACGGCTTGCTGGGCTTCGTGCCTCTCTCGGAAGTCGTGCCCCATCCATGCGCCGTGCTTCGCCAAGGCCAGCGACGACAATATGATTAGGCCCAGCACGAGACCTACGAACGCCTTTATTTTGTTTTTTCTTTTCATGTTTTGATGGATGATGTGATGTGTTCTCGGTTGTGTGAGTCGGCGAGTGGCGACAAAACCGAATGGTTTTAATGTTGCAAAATTAAACAATTCCTTTCATATTATGGGTTGAACGACTGTTCAATAGTTCGTTAAAATTTGAGATAAAGGCTAAGCAGTTTTACGCTGCCAGCCA
>ENA-OZLD01000481-OZLD01000481.1-human-gut-metagenome-genome-assembly--contig:-NODE-481-length-10235-cov-4.576130_pt1 | contig 10235 bp, 8 predicted proteins | sample MGYA00244834_ERZ653780 | MGnify/ENA primary metagenome ERZ653780 (study PRJEB26926, sample SAMN06164474) | human gut metagenome | biome: ENVO:00009003; feature: ENVO:2100002; material: ENVO:00002003...
AATGAGTTTCATGTTGTAAAACAAGATGAATTCATGGTTGTAGACGGAGAACATGAAGCAATTATCGGTGCAGAAGAATGGAAGGCGGCTCAGGATAAGAGAAAAACTACGGGAGTGAAGCGCGTTAAGACGCATAGCCTTGAACACGAACATATTTTGACCGGTATTTTAAAGTGCCCGGGATGTGGTGCCAATATGTATGGTAATGTAAATCGTAAGAGACATCCAAAAGGTGGCACTTATAGAGATTATTTCTATTATGCCTGTAAGCATCCTACTGGGACCACGGGACATAAGTGCGATTACCATAAGCAATGGGGATAGGATATTGTAAATGATGCAGTAGCTGAGCTGATTAAGAAAATGGTTACTTCTCCGGACTTTGAAAAGGGTATCAGAGAGAAGATTGCAGCCAGAGTTGATACCTCTGAACTGGAGCAAGAGCTTGATGGATTAAAGAAGAAAATGAGGCAGCTTGAGGTGTCAAAGGACAAGATAGCTATCCAGATGGATAACCTTGATGTGACAGATTCCATGTATGAGAAGAAATATGATGACCTGCAAAAGCGTTTTTATGATAAATATGATGAAATGGCTCTGACAGAAAATCATATGGATGAAATACAGAGTCGCCTGGCACATATTCGAAGAAAGCAGTTGTCAGGGGACAGAATCTACAATTTCCTAATTGCCTTTGATAAGTTATATGATAAATTATCAGATGCAGAGAAGAAGGAATTCATGGGAACCTTCGTGGAAAGCATTGAGCTTTATCCGGAACGCCTTGAAAATGGCAAGTTTCTAAAACATATACACTTCAGATTCCCAGTATATTATAATGGTACTGTGATAGATGATATAAGTTGGGAAAATGAAAGTACCGTTGAGACGGTTGTCTTACTTTCCAAGGGCGCTAAAGGTCCGGTGGACCTTTGCTCAGCGCGCACCGAAGTGGAACGGAGAATGGCCGACAGCAGAAAAGTGAAGGTTGACTTCTCCCTGGAGGATATGGATTTATCTGAATTTAAGGGAAAAGCAACTTATGAGCAGATAAAGGCATATGTACTTGAAAAGACAGGACTGAAGGTTTCATCACTGTATATCGCACAGATTAAGAAGAAGTGTGGATTAGATGTCGGTGAGAACTTCAATCCGGCTAAATCAGAGAATGCGAGACAGCCACAGTGTACACCGGAGAAGGAAGATGCGATTATGCAGGCATTTAGACATTTTGGAATCATATAGATTGTGGATAAGCAGTATCATGTGTTAAAAATATAGTGAAGTATGGAAAAAAGGACATTCCGGAACTGTAGATTTTACAGGTCAGGGGATGTCCTTTTTACTGATATGGAAGTGTTCAAGGGACAAGGTAATGATACTGATACCAGTGAAGAATTCGAGAAATACTTACAGGATCAGGGAATGCTACATTCATTCAGCAGGAAGGGTAACCCCTATGATAATGCCTGCATCGAATCCTTCCATTCTGTCAACTACATATTACACATTTGAGGAGGCTAAATCAGCACTCTTTGAATATATAGAGTCATTCTACAACCGAAAAAGGCGCCATAGTGCTCTTGATTACAAGACACCACAACAGGTTGAAGATGAGGCTCTAGCAGCCTAAGAAATAATTCTCTCGGCATATGTTATGCTGGGAGAAAAGTTCAACTTTTTGTGTCCAAAGTATTGACATAGATCCAATTCCCTGTTATGGTACGACTCATGCGGATTATTTCTACGGAGAAATCCCCTCTGTGAGATGTCTGACGAAGGAAGAGATTAACTCTGCTTACGAAGAAAATACCGGACACCTGATTGTTTCGGAATTTAAACGCATGAAGAAGGATGTAATGGCAGTTCCTGCAGTGTTGTGCAAGAATCATGGTCCTTTTTCCTGGGGCAAGGATGCAAAGGAGGCCATCCACAATGCGGTGGTTCTTGAAGAGGTTGCCAAGATGGCATATCGAACCGAGCTGATTCATCCGCAGGTAGCACCTGCCCCGCAGGAATTACAGGATAAGCATTATTTCCGCAAGCATGGTGCAAATGCATATTACGGACAGAATTAACAGGATATCGAGAGGGTATAAAACAGATGAAGATGAAAACAGCACCTATGGGGTGGAACAGCTGGGATTGTTATGGAGCGGCTGTTACAGAAGATATCGTACGACGGAACGCTGAATTTATGGCTGAGCATCTGAAGGAGTACGGTTGGGAATATATTGTGGTGGATATCCAATGGTATGAGCCTTATGCTGCAACCAATGAGTATCATCCTTTTGCGGATGTAGTAATGGATGAGTATGGAAGACTGCTTCCCGCAGTAAATCGTTTTCCTTCCGCAGCAAACGGTGTGGGTTTTGGACCATTGGCAGAATATGTCCATTCTCTTGGATTGAAGTTCGGCATTCATATTATGAGAGGGATTCCACGACAGGCTGTACATCAGAACACGAAAATCATGAACAGTGACAGACATGCCCGGGAAATTGCCAAAACAAACAGTATCTGTGCCTGGAATACGGATATGTATGGTGTAGATCCTGAGAAAGACGGGGCACGGGAATACTATAACAGTATTTTTGAATTATATGCTTCCTGGGGTGTGGATTTTATTAAATGTGATGATATTGCACGGGAACTGCCACATGAGGAATCCGAACTGATTATGCTGAGCAAAGCATTGCATGGTTGCGGAAGACCCATGGTTTTAAGTCTGTCGCCGGGACCTGCTCTTTTAGAAAAGGCAGAGCTTTATAAGCAGATTTCCAATATGTGGAGAATCACCGATGATTTCTGGGATAAGTGGGAACTGTTATATGATATGTTTTCAAGAGCAGAAAAATGGTGCACCCATGCAGGTGCAGGGCACTGGCCGGATGCCGATATGCTTCCGGTCGGACCGATACGGCAGGTATATGATGTGAATAACTGGACGAATTTCACACAGGATGAGCAGATCACCATGCTGACACTCTGGAGTATCATGCGTTCTCCTTTGATGCTGGGAGGAGAGCTGACAGGGTTTGACGAATTCACTATGAATCTGGTAACCAATTCTGAAATACTTGCCATGCATGCAAATGCACGGCATTCGCATCAGGTGTGGAGACGTGAAATCGATGGTATAGAGCATGCATTGTGGATTGCAGCAGATACAAAGGGTGGATATTATGTCGCGGTATTTAATCTGGGTGATAAAGACAGTGACATATCCATACCGCTTGCCGATCTGGAGATTTATGATGGAGTAAATGGAACGGAGCTTTGGAGCGGAGAGCACGTGGAAGAGCCAAAGAGCCTTAGTGTGTCATTAAAGAGTCATGGTGCTAGGGCATATCATTTTACGTACAACGAAAAAGCATACTACTGTTAATGTATAGATAAGAAACAAAGATAAAATAGTAAAAATAAAATAGAACAAAGAAAGAATATGGAGATAAAACAGAAAGGAATAAACAATGAATGTAAATCCTATAACAAGATTAGATTATCCAGATCCGGACGTGATCCGCGTAGAAGACACCTATTATATGATATCCACAACCATGCACTTTATGCCGGGCTGTGAGATTCTGCAGTCTTTTGATCTGGTGCACTGGGAGCATGCGACTTATGTCTATGAGACGTTGGATCATACGGATGCGCAGCAACTGAAAAGCGGTCAGAATATTTACGGACAGGGCATGTGGGCAGCTTCCCTGCGCTATCATGAAGGCCGATTTTGGATCTGCTTTGTGGCAAATGATACCCGTAAGACTTATTTGTATACTTCGGAAAAAATAGATGGTCCATGGAAAAAGCAGCTGATAGAAGGCTTTTATCATGACGGCTCTTTATTATTTGATGAGGATGGCAGAAGCTATATTGTATATGGAAATGATGAAATCTGGATTACAGAATTGAATGAAGATTTGACTGCACCAAAGAAGGACGGATTACATCGTCTTTTAGTCAGTGATCATAAGAACCCGGAGCTAGGCTATGAGGGTTCTCATATTCAAAAAATAAACGGCTATTATTATATTTTTCTGGTTCATTCCCTGAGAGACCGCTGGATGCGGACGGAAGCATGCTTTTACAGTGATTCTCTGGAAGGAGAATTCACGGGTGGAGATGTACTTTGTGATGATCGTGGATATTGTGGACAGGGCGTGGCACAGGGAGGAATAGTGGATACGCCGGATGGAAAGTGGTATGCAATGCTGTTTCAGGATTCCGGAGCAGTTGGACGGATTCCTATTCTGCTTCCGGTTACCTGGAAGGATCATTTTCCGTTTTTTGGACAGAACGGACATGTGCCGGAAGAAATAGAGGTTCACAGTACCAGACCAGGATATATTTATCAGCCATTAGTGGGAAGTGATGATTTCCGTAATGGGCTGCTTCCGCGCTGGCAGTTTAATCATGATCCAGATCCACGGTACTATCATCTGGATGCATTGCAGGGAACCTATACAATTACAACACGGGAAGTTTGTACAGAGCTTACACAGGCAGTAAATACGCTTACGCAAAGGATGAGTTATCCGTCCTGCGCAGCTGAGGTTACTGTTGATGCTTCTGCATTGAAAGAGGGCGATGTCGCAGGTTTGTGTGCGTTGCAGGGCTGTTATGCTGCAGTTGGCATTACAAAACATCATGGAAAATATGAAGTCCTTATGCTGGATAAAAAAGAAGATGGTATATTGGATATGACGGAAGGAACTGTTGTTGAATCACACCAGATGGATTTTCGTCTTGAAGCAGATTTCTGTAACATGAAGGATGAAGCACGCTGCTATTACCGGGTAAATAAGGGAGACTGGCTACCCATCGGAACCGTGCATAAGCTGTACTTCAAACTGGATCATTTTACTGGTTGCCGGTTTGGTCTGTTCTGCTATGCGGCAGAGGAAACAGGAGGAAGTGCCTGCTTCCGGGATTTTAAGTATTATGATGTTGATGAAATCTCATAAAATAAGTGTCGGAATTTACTCAAATTTTTCCTACTTTGGACATTGGTTTTTACAACGGTATTGTATAGTGAAGCAGAGGAAAAACAAATATGGAATGCTGCAGAAGAGATTGTGTTGAAAGAATTAGTGTATATTGAAAGCGTGGAAAGCTCCTTCGGGAGCTTTTTGCTGTTTATAAGATAAATTCTGTCGGAGCTTTTGACTTAATGATTTGATTTATAAAACTGGCAATGATACAATTAGCGTAATTTGAAAGAAAGCAGAGAAAATATGAGTGAAAAGTTACTGATTGTTGAAGATGACAAAAAATTAAATGATGGAATCCGTCTGGCTTTAAAGAATGATGCTTATTTCTTTTATCAGTGCAGAACTTTGCAGGAAGCTAGAGAAATCTTGAAAAAGGAAGATATCACATTGGTTTTATTAGATGTGAACTTGCCGGATGGGAATGGGATTGATTTTGTAAGAGAAATAAGGAAAAATAGTCAGGTGCCGATTATTCTGCTTACAGTAAATAACATGGAAGTAGATATTGTAACAGGATTGGAAGCTGGGGCAAATGATTATATTACGAAACCGTTTAGCTTGATGGTTTTGCGTGCAAGAGTGTCTGTGCAGCTTAGAAATAAAGAGGCAGCAGCTAAAAATTCTATGGAGCTTGATGGATTTGAGTTCTATTTCGATAAAATGGAATTTTTCAAAGATGGAGAACCTATTGAACTTAGTAAGACAGATCAAAAGCTCCTTAGAGTGCTGTGTGAAAACAGAGGAAAAGTATTGAAACGGGAATATCTGATTGACGAGGTATGGCAGGGAGATACAGAGTTTGTGGATGCTCATGCTCTGACTGTTGCAGTCAAACGCCTCAGGGACAAATTAGAAGATGATACGCAGAAGCCTGAATATATCAAGACAGTCTATGGAATTGGTTATACCTGGGCGGTGAATGGATGATAGAACTAATTATATTGATTGTAGGAATATTTGTTTTAAGTGGAATCTTCTGGCATAGCATTTTTTATCAGAAAGAAAAAAAGCTTTTGAACCGGCTGCAGCAAATGCTGGATTGTGCTATAGATGGAGAACTGGAACGGACAGAAATATCAGAAGAAAAGTATTCTGCTCTTGAAAACAGCATGAAACAACATTTAGACAGTAGCTTTCTGGCAAGAAAGAACCAACAGGAACAAAAAGAAGTGATACAGAAACTTATTTCCGACATTGCGCATCAGACCTTGACTCCTATTTCAAATTTGAAAATTTATGGTGAAATACTCTCTGAAACAAATCATGAAAATCAGGAGGAGATAGCTACCATTTTGGAGCAGACAGAGAAATTAGATTTCCTGATACAATCATTGGTCAAATTGTCACGGATGGAGAGTGGAATTATCGCAGTACATTCGGAGGATACTACTATTGCACAGATGTTTGCATCCGTACAGCAGCAGTTTAACGTAAAAGTAAGGGAGAAGAATATTACTCTGAGCCTATGTGACACGGATTTGCATGTTCGATGTGATCCAAAATGGACCGTGGAGGCACTCGGAAATATTGTAGATAATGCGATTAAATACACAGCATGTGGGGGAAATGTTCAGGTAAAAGCCGAGCCGAATTCTTTCTTTGTAAAGATTGATATCATTGATGATGGCATTGGAATAGAAAAAGAAGAAATACCAAAGATATTTGGACGGTTTTATCGGAGTCTGTCAGTGGCAGACCAGCCAGGAGTAGGAATTGGCTTATTCCTTGCAAGAGAGATCATTCAGGCACAAAAGGGGTATATAAAAGTGACATCAGAGAGAGAAAAGGGCTCTACCTTTTCTGTGTTTCTTCCGATATCAAAAAAGGAATAGTATCAAAACGGTGATATTTCAGAAACAAGATGGAGACATTGTTATGATAAAGTCTGTATTGTAAAGATCAATACAGGCTTTTTTGATGGGAGGATGGCATGAATATATTAAAAGCAGTGAATTTAAGAAAAATATATGGACAAGGAGAAACAGAAGTCAAAGCCCTTGATGGTGTAAATTTAGAAGTGGAAAAGGGGGAGTTTGTAGCGATTGTTGGAACTTCTGGGAGCGGAAAGTCTACGATGCTTCATATGATTGGAGGATTAGATAATCCAACATCTGGGCAGGTAATTGTGGATGGACAGAACTTAAGCCATATGACAGATGAAGAGATTACCATTTTCCGACGCAGGAATATTGGTTTCGTATTTCAACAGTATAACTTGGTTCCGATGCTGAATGTATGGGAAAATATTATTCTTCCTGTGAAACTGGATGGAAAAAAGGTAGAAAAAGGTTATGTAGATGAAATCATAGATACACTGGGCATTCGGACAAAATTGGAAAACCTGCCAAGCGCTCTATCCGGTGGACAGCAACAGAGAGTGGCAATTGCAAGGGCTTTAGCTGCAAAACCAGCCATTTTGCTCGCTGACGAGCCGACTGGAAATTTGGATTCGAAAACAAGTCAGGATGTATTAGGGCTTCTGAAAGTAACCAGTAAGCGTTTTCACCAGACCATCGTTATGATTACCCATAATGAAGAGATTGCCCAGATGGCAGACCGGATTTTACAGATAGAAGACGGAAAAATTGTTTCAGACAGTGGTTTGGTATAGTGAGGGCGTTTATATGGTAAAAGTAGAGAATAAAGAAACGTTACGATTATTGACGAAACGTTTTATGAAAATGAACCGAGCAAGAAATATTATTGCTGTTATTGCAATCATGTTGACATCACTGTTATTTACAAGCCTCTTTGTGGGGAGTGTATCCATGATACTTTCCAAAAGAGCAACGGAAATTAAGCAATTTATGGATTCATCCCATGCTATTGCGCAGAATTTGTCAGAAGAAGATGCGGAGAGATTGCAAAAAACAATAGAACAGGATGAAGATGTGGAACGATATGGTTCCGGTATTTTTCTGGGAGCTGGAATGGACGAACGGTTTGGATTTTCCGTAGAGGTCCGATATGCAGATGAAAATATGGCAGAAAGCTTTAATTGTCTGCCAACTACAGGAAGACTGCCGGAGAAAGAAAATGAAGTAGCACTTAGCAGCACGATATTGGAATCTCTGGGTGTTACACCAAAGATTGGGGAAGAAGTAACGCTGACCTGGGAAGTAAATCCCATGCTGAAACAATATAAGACAGATACGTTTCAGATATGTGGATTCTGGCAGGGGGATAAAGCTGTTTTAGGTCAGATGGTCTGGGTATCCGAAGCCTATGCAAAGGAGAATCGTTATCCCGTTACGCAGGAAGAATTAGAAAATGGCATCTACAATGGAGGGAAAGAGTATTCTGTCTGGTACAAGAACCTTTGGAATCTGGAAAAGAAAACGGAAAAGATATCCAAAGCAGCGGGATTTACGAAAGCTGGGACAGGAATGGAAGTCAATCCGGCATATAATCTCTTTGAAGAGGATTCATTTTCATTTTCTTCTTTAATTATCATGATTCTATTTGTCATATTAGCTGGATACCTGATTATTTATAATATTTTTAACATTTCTGTGAAAACGGATATCCGGGCTTACGGATTGTTAAAGAATGTGGGGACAACGGGAAAGCAGTTGAAGAAAATTGTACGTATGCAGGCGTGGAGATTATCAGCTATTGGCATTCCAATCGGATTGCTTTGTGGTTATCTTGCAGGTCTTTATATGGCTCCGTCCTTGACTGCAGATGCCCAAATTAGTGCACAGGCAGGAAAAACGGCTCAGACAGTAGTATCAGCAAATCCTTTGATTTTCCTTGCAGCGATACTTTTAACGCTTTTAACGGTGTATCTCTCCAGTCTGCAGGCTTGTAAAATGGTGGAAAGAGTTTCGCCTGTGGAAGCTCTGCGTTTGGCAGAAGGAGAGCAGTCACATAGGAAAATAAAAAAGAATACTTCCGTAACCTGGTGGGGGATGGCAGTTCAAAATGTGTTACGAAATTGGAAAAAGGGATTGATTGTTATGCTTTCTATCGCTCTTTCTATGGTGGTTGTCAACTGTATCGTGATGTTGGTGCAGGGATATGATTTTGATTCTTTCCGAAAAGTGTTTTTAGCTTCCGATTTTCAACTGGATCAGATGACGGGAAGTTTGTCAAATACGAATTTCAACGGTATTACACCTGAAATCAAAGAGATTTTGGACGAATGTCCTGATAGTGCTAAGACAGGATATGTGTATTATTCTGAGGAAACCCACAAGATGGAGCCGGAACTTCTGGAAACATGGGAAGCATTCGCAGATAAATATGAAAAAAACTGGACCGATTATGAAGAACAGGTTTGGGAAGATGCAAAGGCTTCCAATACAGTAAGTGTTCATTTTCTCGGAATCAGCGAGTCGGTGTTTGACAAATTAGAATGGAGAGGGGAAAAATGCTCTTGGGATACATTTAAAAGCGGAAATTATGTGCTTGTAGATTATGGTGATAAATATGCAGAGCATCCGGTTTCTTATTATCAGACTGGGGATGTTTTTCAGATGGAGTACAAAAATGGAAACCAAAAAGATTACGAAGTCATTGGAGAAGCACTGATGCCATATGCATTGGATTATCCGTATGCAGACCTTATCTATATTACGGTATTAGTTCCAGAAGATGAGTATATTACCCAGACGGGAAATGAATCAGCCATGTATGCTGCCATCGATGCAAGGAAGGGCGAGGACAAGAAGATAAAAGAATACATTGATGAAAATATTTTGAAAGAAAATGATATGATCAATGTTTTTTCTGTATTGGATATGAAGGCGAGCTTTAGGCGGTTTGTCAGTAAATATTATATGATCGGTAGTTTTCTTGTCGTTATTTTAGCCTTTATTGGCATTATGAATTTCTTTAATACAACAGCAACTTCTGTAATTAGCAGAAAAAAAGAACTGGCACTTTTGGAAGTTGTTGGAATGACGAAAAAGCAGATATCGAAAATGTTGGTGGCTGAAGGATTCCTATATTTGGGAGGCGCATTTGTGATTGCAGTATTATTAGTTGTGTTTGGGGCAGAGAAGATTTTAGCAAATACACTCGGTACGGCATTTTTCTTCCGGCTGCATCTTACAATCGTGCCATGTATTCTTATGATTCCGATTTTGATTGTGATTGCGTATGTGATACCAAAGTATCAGTTTGAAAAGATGAGTCGGGAAAGCATTGTTGAAAGGATTCGGAAAGAATAATAACAATATCCTTATTCCGTGAAACTTACCATAGTGTTACATCCCTTTTTTTCAGCAATAATAC
>ENA-OZLD01000485-OZLD01000485.1-human-gut-metagenome-genome-assembly--contig:-NODE-485-length-10166-cov-19.260014_pt1 | contig 10166 bp, 3 predicted proteins | sample MGYA00244834_ERZ653780 | MGnify/ENA primary metagenome ERZ653780 (study PRJEB26926, sample SAMN06164474) | human gut metagenome | biome: ENVO:00009003; feature: ENVO:2100002; material: ENVO:00002003...
ATATAAAAACATTATAAAGCCTTTAGATAGAGCTCGTTATCCCGAACTGAGGTATGTTATGGAGAATACTTCCTTTGATAATTCTCTAGAAACATCAACGGGATTGGTGTTTAAGGGCACATATTATGATGCAGATCAATGGCAAGTTGCTTCTGCTGAAGATATGGCTAATGGTAAATTCGGTAGTCCTAAAACGGGTGCAGTCGGTACTCCAAAATGCTACACCTACGTCATTCGCCATAGCGACCCTACGGGTAAAGGTACAACTTCCGACCCAATGCATTACGGCATAGTCCGCAATAACATTTATCGAGTTCGTATCGATGGAATTACTGGCAAGGGACCGGATGGAATGAAGATTACCCTCAACGTGAGAAAATGGGCAACCTATACTCATGAAGAGACAACAATGTAACGACAAATAGATAAACAGAAAGTATAGTTTAAAATAAAACTTTCAGAGAAAATGAAAACGATTAGAATGATACATACGGCATTGATTCTGATGGTGCTAGCCTTTATCTCGGCTTGCTCCACAGATAGTGCTGACCCTATACAGGGAGACAGTGGAGGCGATAACCCAGGCGACAAGATTACCGTCCACATGACTCTTTCTACAGCTCCTTCTTCCGGAACCAGAGCTACGTTGTCATGGAATGATGGCGTAGATGCAGAAAACATGAAGAGTTGGGTAGTAGCCTTTGTGAAAGACAACAAGGTTGTTTCTTTTGCAGAGAATACGGATGTATCGGCTAATAATCGCATTAAAGATGAAGTCACAATCAAGGATCTTCCTAAAGATGATACCTATCAGGTTTATTCCTTTGCCAATCTTACAGCTGCAGAACTAGGTATCTCTAAAGGTACAGAAGTTCATTTCGACAACATGAAGTGGAAGATGGATGGTAATGGCTTCGATGTTACTACCAAAGGCATTCCAATGAGCAATAAGCAGGAAGTAAAAATTGATGCTTCCGGTAAGCCTGATAAAACAGAGCTTTGGGTAGTAAGAATGCTGGCAAAGGTTACACTTCAGTTTAAGAATCCAAGTTCTACAGATTTGGTAATCAACGATATTACCATCAGCGATATTACTAAGAACAGTAAGGATAATGCAGATGCTGACAATATCATGTTGCTGCCAAAGCATTCTGACACATCAACTGGTGCTGATAATGATGAGGTTGCATGTACTCCAAATCTGGTAGGGCAGGCTGCAACGGACAATTATACTTATAAGTTGTCTCCTGCTGTGACGATACCAAAAGGTACTACGGATTATAAAGAGATTTCGTTCTATGTGAATGAAAGCGCAGCGGGCAATACTTCCAAGTATTTCATCATCAACCTGAATACTTCAGCAGGAGTCAAGCGTTACGCCCTGTTCCAGGATTGGACAACGATAGCTCGTAACGACCATCACATTCTGCCAATCTCATTAGATGATTACAAGTTGAAGTTTGATGTTCAGTCCTTCACAGCCATCGGCCTCTATCCATCCATAAAAGATAACGGAACCACTCTTTCCTACACCTGTTATTATCCAGAAGAGGAATTCCATATCCAGCCAAAGGTAGTAAAGGCAAGTGATGACTCAGAGGTAACTGGTGTCAATAATACCGAAGTAAAGTGGCAGTTAATCAAAGAAGAAGGTATGGCTGATGAAACAGCTAATGCCAAGTTGGTGTTTAAAACTATTCCATCATGGAATCCAACCACCGGCTATTTTGAAGGTACCTTCAATGATGATGCTGCCGACAAGCAGAGTGCCCTCTACGAGGTCACCGTCCCTGTGCCAGGTGTCGCAGGAAAAGAGCTTATATATAAGATACTTTTCACCAAGGATTTAAGAAGCTATGCTGCTCGTAAATATACGAGACAGATTTATAGATATAAATAGAATAATATACTAATATTAAAAAACATTGAAGCTTATGTTTAAGTCTAAAATTTTTAATAGTGTAATGAGATATATGTTGGTAGCAATGCTTGCATTGCTGCCAAATGCTATATGGGGATTAACGGAACAGACTAATTTAAAATTGGTGGAGAGTAATTCAATAACATTTAATAGTCTCAATAACTATATTCAGAAAGGAGAATATTCTGTTTGGTATATACTTGATTCATCTAGCAAAATGGTAGATGATTTTAGTAGCCAATGGAGTTTTAGTGGAAATGGTTATAATCCAAGCCAAGTTGCGCCTTATTTAAAAATGAATAAGTTTAATCATGATTTGTATGGTTGGGAAAACTTGACAATAACTTATTCTGGTGGTGCTCTTTCAGGTTATCAGATAGTTCTGTTAACTTCATCATCTGAAAATTTATATACTAATCCTAGTGATGAAACTGCAGAAAAGAAAATCACTTTTAAGTTGGTATCAAAGGATGAACTTCCTACTTTTAAGACATACTTTGGTCCAAACAGTGCTGAGAAATTAGTAACTGTTGCAGATGCAAATTTGCAAGGAGGTTCCATTTCTATTACTGATTTAGGTGAAACACTTGCAGACTTTGGCATTTGGGATAAAAGTGCGGATTCTAAAGGCTTAATGTTAAGCAAGTATCCTTTCTATCTCCGCCTATCTGTTGTTGATAAAGATGGAAATCCCGTTACAGATCTCAGTGGTTTTACTTTAAAAAGAAATGGTAATATAATTTCTGATACTCAATTAGGTGATCATGAGTGGGGGCTAGCATGTTATAAAAATGCTAAAGGCGTATATTGTCTTCGTGATAAGAAAGAAAATTATTTAGTTTCTTTCTCAGATCTCAACTTTACCATATCTTGTCCTAGTGATAAGAATATCAATGATTATAACGTTGTGGTATATGTTGGTAATGAACAACCAAGTAATTCTGGCAATCTGATTATGGAAGAACCTACATTAGTAGGTAGGGTAAACTATACCATTTTAAGTCAATCCACATTTGATGCAATTAAGTTGATTCCTTCTGCAGATCCTGCAGGTACTGCACGTAATATTTCTTCCATCGTTTTAGGTACTAATTTAAATGTAAATCTTACTTCTGAAGATAATTTGAAGTTTATCAAGGACCAATTAGGTTTATCTGATACTCAGAATTTCGGCAAGTTATATGTTCGTTGGGCTATTAAAAAGAAGGATGGCTCAGCCATTACTGGTGTATCTTCTAAAGGTGCCCTAAAGCAACAGGAAGGTATGTACTGGACCTGGTATTCTGATGATGCATCAAGTTCTTTTGCTAATGCATTGAATGCTAATTTTGTAGTTCCTGAAGGCCTGGATATTAATGATGTTGACATTTCTTGCGTCATCTCAGATGAAACGCCAACCACTCAGTATGGTTTCGTCACAATTGAACCAACTTTGAAGGCAAAGGTTAATGTGCAACTTTTGGATAAGTACAACATGCCTTTCAATCATTATGTAGGCCATGCTAATACTGCATTTGACGAAAAGGGTATGCAGCAGACTGCTGAATGGGAGTACTATGTCTATGTAAAGGAAGCTTCTGAAGAAATAGAATTGGTATTGCCATTCGATGAGTATGAAAATAGCGGAAAAGATCTTGAACCACAAGGCTATTTCAGATGGTATGATTTAAAGACTGATTTAGCTAGTAATAATTTACGTCATAACGATGGAACAAAACCGACTCTTCTGAATTCTATAATATCAGGAGGAAAGAACTATGGTTTGTTTGCTTACAAACTTCAAAAGGCAGATAGACCATGTAGCGATAATATCGGTGTTACATATACTGCACCTGCAGAAGCTTCGACTGAAGGATGGGCTGGTGAAGATATTGCTTGTGATGTAAGCCGCTACATTGATGGTTTGGATGCTACAAAAACTTATCTTGTACATGAGCCAACGCTCTCTATCAGATACATTTTTCATATCCGTTCTGCCAAGCAGTTAGCAGACGATATTATGAATACGGCTATAGGAAATAACCCTAAAAGAGCAGGTTATAGAACTTATGAGGATGGAAAGTATTTGACAGTCGGTATGAAGGATAATAGTTCTACTGTAACCCTTCGACTTGATTTGTCAGATGCTACGAAATATTATTTCCATCCATTGGCCAATGGCGTATATAAGACAGGTACTATCGAGGGGTTCACGCATCGAGTATATTATGCTGATGAAAATGATAAACTCGTAGAATCAGATTTCGATAAAACAAAATTATGCAAGGCAACTAAGGTTGAATGGTGGGCGTATGATAAGACCAAGACTTATTGTCGAAACCTGGGGTCGGAGACTAATCGTTTCTTTGATCTGACGATGAATAAGCTCAACGGTACCTGGAAGCCTGCATCTTTGTCTGGGTCAGATAAGTATTTTACATTTGAATATGGAGATCCTGTATACATCGTTGCGTATGCTATGGATGAAGAAAATCATCGTTGCCCTATTGCCAACTTTGATGTTCGATTCATGAATAATCATCCGATGACTAAAGAGGAGATCGTTAAAAATGGATTGAATAACAGACTGATTAGTTATCTTGATGAGCATTATAAAATGGCTACTAAGCCTATTACATTTGATGATGATGATGTAGAACAGACAGTGGCTGCTCCTACAAGTCCGGATGACAACCAGGACCGATTACCATCTAAATGGGATCGCCGTGCTTATAGTTTCGTATATCGTGATCTGATTGACTACGATGCTTCTTGGTGGAATAACCTGGGGGAAATCGGTCATTCTCCACTTCATGGAGATTATTGCTTGTATAAGTCTGCAAATGTACCAGATATTTCCGGTGTAGCAAATGGAAGTCCAAATAATGGTTATCTTTGGTGGACTGATGGAAAGTTATATGATAAGACTTATGAGATGACCAATGGCTCTCAATATGGTCATTTCCTCTATGTGGATGCATCAGACGAAAGTAGAAAAATTGCTGCTGCAGATTTCACGGCAGATCTTTGTACAGGACAGCAGCTTATCGTCATAGCGGGAGTTGCTGACATGACAGGAGCGGCTACCAAACCACAGATTATGTTTAAACTATTTGGTGTTAACAAAGATATTAATGGTAATATTGTTGATAAACACCTGATACATAGTTTTTCATCTGGTGATTTTAGTAATAATCTAGATAGTCAGAATACAGCGACTTGGTATCAGATATATGGTAAGATTACTTTGCAAAAAGAGGAAAATGTAGAAAAGTATTCTGATTTCCGGTTGGAGATAGATAATTACTGTAAGGATACTAAAGGTGCCGACTATGCCGTAGATGATATCCGTATGTATCTTGCGCCGGCTAAGGTTCAGGTGATTCAGGAAAAGCCTATTTGTGCTGGTGCTGCAACGGGAAATATCAAGCTGAAGATTCGTGCTATCCACGAGACTTTGAATGCTATTACCGGACATAAAGGACAGACTAAAATATACTTCCGTTTTGTCGATGAGAATGGAAAGCCTGTAGAAGGTACTGATGAGAGTAATCCTTACTATCAGACAATACAGAATCATACTTCAGATGCATCAAAGAATATTACTTACAAGAGCAATAAATATGGAGCTGTTGACGTATTCGATTCAGAGGGAACTTGCAACCAGTATACTATAGATGGTACTCCTATGATCGAGAAGGATAGCGAAGGTGAAACTTATATCGTTATCAGTAATAGATATTATCCTCTTGAAGTAGGTAAGAAGTATTACGTATCTGTTGCTACAGAAACTCCTGACGCAACAGGCAACTCTAATTGGGGTTCACCTGCTGAAGTCTGCTCGTTGTACAGTAACTGGTTTGAAATGGTTAGCCAGCATCCAGTCATTACGGATACAGATGGTAAGATCGTAACAGATTATAAGATTCCTTGTAATGAAGCAGGCAGCTATTCGGTAAAAATCAAGGGACAATTAGTTACAACTGACCCTAATACGGGTGGTAAGATTACATTGGATGGTGTTAACTTCATCTGGTATCTTGATGGTACTGGTGATACTAATAAAGTGGATCCTTCTGCAGCAGCTAGCAATGAAATCACCATCAGCGGGGATAAGCTTCCTTTGGGTGAGGAACATAAAATCTATATGTTGCCTGAAGGAACTCCAAATGCAGATGGCTATATTCCATACGTTATCAATGGCAAGACCTATCTGTTGTGCCCTAGTGCAATACCAGTACCATTGCGTGTAATGAAGGATGGACCACAGCTTAACTTCGGTTTCAATGATGTGAATTATCCATTCAATGATGGCAGTTATGAGGCATCACTTCGTATCGGTTTGCCACAGCTGGAGAAGTTGAAGGCTTCTAAGGGATATTTGAAGGTACCTCTTCATAGTGCTACGATGAGAGATGGAACAGCTATTAATGAACCTCTTACTTTCATTGATGATAGTAGTACTCCTGCTGTTACTTCGAATAAGGTAATTGTTGCATCTACTAATGATCCTTTATGGGAAAAGAAGCTGAATACACTGGTTGCCACATTGGAGAAATCTGAGTTGCCAGCTTTTGATAAAAAGACTCAGGCTACTCTCAACCTCAAGTTTGATGATGCTGCAGTTGCTGATTTCCACGAAGGATATTACTATGTTCTCCGATTCGTTTACGAGAAGAGAGCTGCTTCTGCGGGAACTACCAACTGCCCTGGCGAGTCTTATCTCAAGGTGAAGATTGTACCAGAGTTCATTACCTGGTATCCTACTGCCGATGGTGGTATGAATGCCAACTGGAATAATGATGCCAACTGGCATCGCTCATCATCTGCAGAATTGTATGATGATGATTATACCGATTATCAGACTTATGGCAGCAGTACTTCTGCGGCAGCATCTGCATCGAAGATAGAAATCCCAACACTGAATAGCTATGTGCCAATGAAGTTTACCAAGGTTACTATTGATAACTTGAAGGGATTGCCATTCCCTGACCTCGGTAATGTGGTTTACCGTAGCACCAATCAGATTGCTACCAAACTCACCAATGGTAAGGGTAATGAGGCTACGAAGTATATCCAGTACGACATCATGGCGTTCTGGGATGAAGCGGCTACTGAAAAGGGATTGGAAGCAGGTAATCTGAAGTGCGAGAAGTTCTATGGCAATACCTGCCATCAGATTTACTTCAAGCCTCAGGGCGAGCTTCGCGACCAGTGCTATCTGATATATGACAAGGCTTGGGTAGAGAAAGAGCTGGAGCCAAACAAGTGGTACACCATGGCTTCGCCTCTGCAGTATATCTACGCCGGTGATATGTATGTGCCGGCAAGTAATGGCCGACAGGAAACCAAGGCGTTTACGGATATCACGTTTGATACGGATGTATATAGCCGGAGCAAGTATCCGGTTTATCAGAGAGCTTGGATGAAGAGTGATGTGAAGGAAATCACCCCTAAGAGTGATTATCCTGCATCTCATTACCCAAGTGTAGCTGCTCCAGAAAATGTTGTTATGAATCTCGGCTACTGGAGCCACGTATATAATAAGGTGGATGAAAGCTATGCCGCAGACGGAACCTTCGGTGGTTTCTCTATTAAGGCGGGTAATGCGCTCTTGCCAAAGGATCAGACCAAGAAGGCACTCCTCCGTTTGCCAAAGGCTGATACCAGCTATCAGTACTACGATTATAATGGAACAACGACTTCTGACAGTACAGATGTAACCAAGCCGGATGTATCTGCTATCGTTTCTTCAGATAAGAATAGCACTGGCCATGGCAAACTTCTCGTTGCTTTCAACAACGAGGAGAAGCATCTTGCAGAAATGACCCAGAGCTTGGGAACAGATAATAACAGCGGATTCTATCTCGTTGCCAATCCATATACCTGTTCTATCTCGATGGCTAAGTTCTTCGAGGCTAATACTGGTTTGCATAAGGCTATATGGATGGTAGAGAATGACAAGGTGAAGGCGATTTCCAATGCAGAATTGGATAAGCAGAACTACGCTATCCAGCCTACCCAGTCGTTCTTTGTCAAGAAGAATGACGCAACGGTTACAGATGTAAGATTCACTTCTACGATGTGTATAGACCGCACTATTACTCCTGGCCTTCGGATGGCATCAGACTATGTCAAGAGCATTGAAGCAACGACAGAGAATTCCAGCGGCCAGATTTCAAAGGCACGCATCGCTTTGCGTCCGGAGGCTTCTGCCGACTATGATGACCAGGAGGATGTGGATCTCTTGTATGATCAGAACCTCAAGGATGTTCCGCAGGTTTATACCGTTGCCGGTAACGAGGCGGTGGCTGTGAATGCTGTTCCTGAGTTGTCATGGATTCCACTCGGTATCGTGAGCCAGCAGGCTGAAGAGGTTTCACTTACCCTGAAGGGTGTGAACAAGCTCGATGCTCCTGTTTATCTCTACGATGCTGCATCGGCAAGCTTTACAGAACTTCATGAAGGCGAGGCTGTGAAGGTGAAGGCGGGTGACCACGGAAGATACTTCCTCACCCAGACCCGTACCTCAACCGGCATCGACCGCATGGAGACTGAAGAGCAGAGTGCACCGGTGAAGGTTTACTCACCAGCTGCAGGCATGATCGTTGTTTCTGCCTCGGGTGGTGAGAAGCTCGGCAGGGTTCAGGTATTTACGTTGGATGGCAAGATGGTTCACAGTTATCAGTTGCCTGATAAGCAAAGAATGATTTTGCGTGTTCCATCCGGCATTTACATCGTGAAGGCATCTACCCAGTCCTGTGCTCAGACTAAGGGTCAGAAAATTTCAGTAAGATAGTATATTCTGGTTTTTAAATATCAATACTTATTTTTTGATAATCCTTTTATACCCACATTATCTGATACCTTACTATATATAGGGGCATCTTTGTTTCTTTTGTAGAGACGAAGGTGTCCCTATCATTTTTATTATTTTTTTTAACACGCATAATTTGCTAGTTTCCAACAATTATCTTATATTTGCAAAGAGTTTCTGTGTCTCTTATGTAAAGATTCAGGAAAAATGGTTCATTTTGGTTCATTTTACAAAATTCCTCTATTTATTCTTTTTTGCAGCTTATAGGGCTGCCAGTATCTGGGCGATGGCATCATCTACTTCTGAGCTTTTGATGGAATTGAGATAGATTTGTGTGGTGGTTTCAGAATGATGCCCCAATGCCTCGCTGATGACAGAGATAGAGATATGATTGTCTCTTGCCATCGTTGCCCAGGAATGGCGGGCAACATAGAGGGTGAGCTTGCCCTTGAAAGCAAGCATTCTGCTCTTTATGAACAATCTTCCCAACCATTCATTCTCTGAACAGCTTCGCTATTTCCCACGCAGTCATCTACACCTCACCATGATGAGGTGCGTAGATGACCATGTCCTCCTGTAAATAGTTCTCTACATCCTTCAGGTAACGTAAATTTTACCTGGAAGTGCATGTGGTGTTAGGTGATGGAGGTGGTCTTCAAAACGTGATATTCTAAACTTCCTTCCAATCAACCAGTCCTTTACCAGAATCATCCAGTTCTATAGCAATAGCTATTACCTTGCGCTTATCCGCCTTGAATGGTTCGGCATATTGTCTAGCCTTAATTTGCTCCGCTGCCGCATCAATGCCTCCATTGTTGCTCAGCTTCAGTTCCAAAACGTAGATGAAGTTATTGGTTTCCAACACCATATCTATCCTACCAGTAGAAATCATCTTCTCAACTTCCACCCTGCAGCCGATAGCATTGAAGATGGTACTCAAGATAAGACGGTACCTCTCTTCCATATCCATGCTGGCAAGTTTTTTGTTGCTGTATGGCACATCCGCAATAAGCGCCTTCAGACATTTCAGGGCTTCTGGCAAATCGCCAATTTTTAGAGAATATAGCAACATATTCTGTGTAGATATCACTATTGCATTTGATTTCAGTGTCAAGGCTGGCAAGACTATCTTGTATAGAGCCTTGCGTACTTCATAGTTTGGAATGCCCAGCAAATAAATTCCTTCCATATATCCCTTTATCGTGAGATAGCCAGACTGATAGAGGAAAAGTTCAGCTCCACCACCTGTCACATCAGAAGTCTCCAAGGTATCGCTGTCCATCGGACATTTCTCGAATTCCTTCAATCTAATTTCCATATCATCTACAAACTTAGGAAGCAAAGAGGTTGCTCCAGATGAAGCCCAGTAATTCTTTAGACTGGAATCAGCAAGGGCATTGATAAGACTGAATGGATTGAATATATCAACCATATTTTCATGACTGAAAT
>ENA-OZLD01000490-OZLD01000490.1-human-gut-metagenome-genome-assembly--contig:-NODE-490-length-10106-cov-16.690777_pt1 | contig 10106 bp, 8 predicted proteins | sample MGYA00244834_ERZ653780 | MGnify/ENA primary metagenome ERZ653780 (study PRJEB26926, sample SAMN06164474) | human gut metagenome | biome: ENVO:00009003; feature: ENVO:2100002; material: ENVO:00002003...
TCATACACGCTGTTCACTCTAACGAGATGTCTGCAATGGGTGGCTTGCGCAAGTATATGCCTATCACACATGCCACATTCCTCATCTCTTGTCTTGCCATCGCTGGTATCCCATTCTTCTCAGGCTTCAGCTCTAAGGATGAGATTATCACAGCTTGCTTCGCTTATAGCCCAGTAGTAGGATGGATTATGACAGGTATTGCTGCAATGACAGCTTTCTATATGTTCCGTTTGTACTACGGTATCTTCTGGGGTACAGAGAACAAGGAACTTCATGCTGCACACACTCCTCATGAGGCTCCATTGACAATGACTATTCCTTTGATAGTACTCTGTGTTATCACCGTTGGTGTTGGTATCTACACCACACTTGGTGGATTCCTTGGATGGGGTGGTAGCTTCGGTAACTTTGTTACCGCTACTGGTACCGACTACACAATCCACTTCGATACACAGGTGGCTCTCACCAGCACTATCATCGCTATCATCAGCATCTGCTTGGCTACCTATATATATAAAGGTGAAAAGCAGCCTATCGCCGACAAGCTTTATAGCCTGATGCCACGTTTGCATCGTGCTGCTTACAAGCGTTTCTATATGGACGAGGTTTATATGTTCATCACACATAAGTTCATCTTCCGCTGCTTGTCTACTCCTATCGCATGGTTCGACCGTCATTGTGTTGACGGCACATTCAACTTCATGGCTTGGGGTGCTAACGAGGCTGGTGAATCTCTACGTCCATGGCAGAGTGGCGATGTAAGATCGTATGCTGTTTGGTTCCTTACTGGCACTGTAGCCCTAACGTTAATACTACTTTGTTTGATTTAAAAGAATAGACAACAATGACATATCTAACATTATTTGTAGTAATTCCCGTACTGATGCTCTTCGGCCTTTGGGTGGCCAAGAACGATAATCAGGTGCGTGGCGTGATGGTGGCAGGTGCTACAGCTTTGCTTGGCTTGTCCATTTATCTCGTATTCGATTTCGTTGCCACAAGAGAGGTTATGCCTGCTGATCAGTATCCAATGATTCTTGGCGACACCATCCCTTGGTTCCAACCTTTCCATATCAACTTCGCTACTGGCGTTGATGGTATCTCTGTTGTAATGATATTGCTTTCTGGCATCATCGTCTTCACAGGTACTTTTGCTTCTTGGCAGATGCAGCCTATGAAGAAGGAATACTTCCTTTGGTTCGTACTCCTTTCTACTGGTGTGTTCGGATTCTTTATCTCTAAGGACTTGTTCACTATGTTCATGTTCTATGAGGTTGCTCTTATACCAATGTACCTCTTGATTGGTGTATGGGGTAGTGGTGCGAAGGAGTATTCAGCCATGAAGTTGACCTTGATGTTGATGGGTGGTTCAGCCCTTTTGGTTATCGGTATCCTGGGAATCTTCTTCTACAGTGGTGCTCAGACCTTCGAAATCCTCGATATCGCTCACCATACTAATGGTGCTCATGCGATTCCAGAGAGCGTGCAGAACGTGTTCTTCCCATTGCTCTTCATCGGTTTCGGTATCCTCGGTGCGCTGTTCCCATTCCACACATGGTCTCCTGATGGTCACGCCAGTGCGCCAACAGCCGTATCTATGTTGCACGCCGGTGTATTGATGAAGCTTGGTGGTTACGGTTGCTTCCGTATCGCCATGTTCCTCTTGCCAGCTGCTACTCACGGATTCTGGATCAAGGTGTTCCTCGTACTGACTACTATCTCTATCGTATATGGTGCTTTGTCAGCATGTGTACAGACCGACTTGAAGTACATCAACGCTTACTCATCAGTATCTCACTGTGGTATGGTGCTCTTCGCTCTCTGTATGATGACCGAGACAGCCGCTACTGGTGCAATCCTCCAGATGTTGTCTCACGGTTTGATGACCGCCCTCTTCTTCGCCGTTATCGGTATGATTTACCATCAGGCTGGTACACGTGACGTACGTTATCTGGGTGGTTTGATGAAGATTATTCCATTCCTCTCTGTAGGTTATGCAGTAGCTGGTTTGGCTAACCTCGGTTTGCCTGGTTTCTCTGGTTTCGTAGCCGAGATGACCATCTTCGTAGGTGCCTTCCAGAATGCAGATATGTTCCATCGTGTATGTACCATCATCGCATGTACCTCTATCGTAGTAACTGCGGTTTACATCCTGCGTTGTGTTGGTAAGATCCTTTATCAGAAGGTTCCTAATCCAAAGTTGGAGAAACTTCACGATGCTACCTGGGACGAGCGTATCGCTGTAGCAGGTCTTATCGCCTGCGTTGCAGGTCTCGGTATGTTCCCACTCTGGGCAGAGGAGGTTATCATGGACGCTGTCGGTCCTATCTTTAGTGTAATCATGTAATAAATATCAGAAGAAATGAATTACAGTCAATTTTTAAATATGATTCCAGAAGCTACCCTGATGGTAGTTCTGTTGATCACTTTCATTGCTGACTTCTGCAGTTCCAAGAGCGCAGACCGTAAGTGGTTCAATCCTCTGGTATGTCTCTTGATGGTGGCTCACATTGTCATCAATATCTTCCCAACAGAAGCCACAGAGGCATTTGGCGGCATGTACACAACAGGTCCTGCTGCCGGTGTCTTGAAGACCATCCTGGCGCTGGGTACCCTCATCGTGATGGTACAGGCTAAGGAGTGGTTGAGCCGCAAGGACACAGCCTTCAAGGAGGGTGAGTTCTATATGCTGATTATCTCTACCTTGCTCGGTATGAACATGATGGTTAGTGCCAACCACTTCCTCCTGTTCTTCCTCGGTCTTGAAATGGCATCTGTGCCAATGGCTTGCTTGGTAGCATTCGATAAGTACCGTCACAATTCTGCTGAGGCAGGAGCTAAGTTCATTTTGACCGCTACTTTCTCTAGTGGTGTGATGATCTACGGTATCTCTCTGCTCTATGCTGCTTGTGGTACTTTGTACTTCGATGATATCGCAAAGGTTATCTCTGCATCACCATTGACCATCGCCGGTATGGTATTCTTCTTCAGTGGTCTCGGTTTCAAGATTTCCTTGGTTCCTTTCCACTTCTGGACAGCCGATTCATACCAGGGTGCACCAACTACAGTTACAGGTTATCTGTCAGTAGTATCTAAGGGTGCTGCAGCGTTTACTCTCTGCGCTATCCTCATGAAGGTGTTCCAGCCAATGGTAGAGTACTGGACCGTGTTGCTTTACATCGTGATTGTACTTTCTATCACTATCGCCAACCTGTTTGCCATCCGTCAGAGCGACCTGAAGCGTTTCATGGCATTCTCTTCTATCTCTCAGGCAGGTTACATCATGTTGGCAGTGGTAGGTAACTCAGCGATGAGCGTGAGCGCCCTGACTTACTATGTATTGATTTACGTAGTAGCCAACCTGAGCGTCTTCACCATCATCTCATCTATTGAGGAGCACAACAACGGTACAGTTCAGATGGACAGCTACAATGGTTTGTACAAGACCAATCCACGTCTGGCATTCCTGATGACCTTGGCATTGTTTTCATTGGGTGGTATTCCTCCATTCGCCGGTATGTTCTCGAAGTTCTTCGTGTTCATGGCAGCAGTTGGTACACACGACATCCACACCACATTGGGAGCCTGGGCATACGGCGTAGTATTCATCGCGTTGGTAAACACTGTTATCAGCTTGTACTACTACCTGCTCATTGTGAAGGCTATGTTCATCAAGCACAGCGATAATCCGCTTCCTACTTTCCAGAGCGCATGCTCAACCAAGTTGGCGCTTGCTATCTGCACCGTAGGTATCGTAGCATTCGGTATTTGCTCATTCGTCTTCGACTGGATTTCAGTTGCAGTGAATGCGTAAATCATCAATAATTTATAAAAATCCCAGCAATCGGTAAAAGATTGCTGGGATTTTTTTTGGTATTGTCTGAATTTTGCAGTAATTTTGCACCCCGAAAGAGGCAAGGTGCCTCAAGTAATCAATAATAAATATTAATTAATCAATATAAAAAGGATGGATAAGTTACCAATGAATGATGTTCCGATGCTGGTAAGTGCTATCAACTTCCTGCTTCGTGACCACGAGTTTGATACACTCGATGAGATTTGTAATCACTTTAATGTAAATCGCGCTGCCTTAGAGGCGAAAGTGGCTACTCAGGGCTTTGAGTGGTCAGAAGTGCAGCATAAATTCTGGTAAAACCAAACATTATCAATTATAAACTATTAATTAAAAACAATGAATTCACCTCGACCCTTGTGGAAATCTGTACAAGATTATGTGATGATTGCGATAGGAATGATTTCCTATTGTATCGGATGGAATGTGTTCTTATTGCCGATTAATGTAACGGCAAGTGGATTGCCTGGTGTGGCTAGTATCATCTATTGGGCTACAGGCTGTCCGGTTCAAATTCCTTATTTGATTGCCAATGGCGTCCTGCTGTTGGCGGGTTTAAAAGTCTTGGGACTTAAATTCTGTCTTAAAACCGTCTATGCTGTAGCTATTGTCACTGCATTGACCTCCCTTATCTCTTCGGGCTATATCGTAATACCGGAGTTGCTTCACGACCAGCCATTATGGTCAGCCTTTCTGGGAGCCGTATTCTGCGGCTGCGGTATTGGTTTAGGTTTCTCGGTAGGAGGCAGTACGGGTGGTACGGATATCATTGCAGCCATTGTCAACAAGTACCGTGACATATCTCTCGGTAGAGTGATTATGATCTGCGATATCGTCATCATCACTTCCAGTTATCTGGTAGTCCACGACATCGAGAAGATTTTCTATGGTTATGTGGTACTTTGCGTGCAGGGATTCTGCATCGACCAGGTGGTAAACAGTCGCCGCAGGAGTGTGCAGTTCTTCATTATCTCCCAGAAGTATGAGGAGATAGGCAAGCGCATCAATGTAGATGCCGAGCGAGGAGTTACGGTGGTGAATGCCTCAGGTTTCTATTCCGGTCAGGATGTGAAGATGCTGTTCGTGCTTGCCAAGCAGCGCCAGGCACCCATCATCTTCCGCATGATATCAGAGATTGATCCACACGCCTTCGTCAGCCAGAGCGCTGTGATTGGCGTATATGGTAATGGATTTGATGAATTCAAATATAAGGCAAAGAAAGAGCACGGAGTTTAATCCGTGCTCTTTTTGTATGAGTAACCTCTTTCCTTCTTTTTTCGCCGTATCAATGGAGTTCTTGATATCCCGGTATAACATCTTACTTACTGTTGGGGAAGCAAATGAGCAAATCCCCCATCCTGCTTTAAAAAGCGGGGTGGGGGATTTGGCCTGTTCAGCAGAATTGTTTCATTTAAATGGTCTGTTCCGCAGCAGAATTCTTTCTATATACAATTTTGTATGGGTTTATCAGTAGTTGCTTGTCGAAAAAACAGATCTGTATCTTTTCAGCTTTCCCAAGAAAAAGTTTGTTATCAGGAAACAACACTGATGTTTTATTGAGATAGTCAGGATGTGGCCAGACTCTGATTGCACTAAAGTTGAAGTTTCCTGTCTTCTTCAAGTATTTAAGCACAACAGGAAAACTCACCCGAGATAAATTTCTTTTTTCTTTTATCAAGTCCGCACATTTAATAAACTCATCGAACTGGTCAACATTGCCTACCAAATCATATAGCAGAGGCGAATGCTGGTCGTATGTAGTGTGACAAATGATATAACCATTCCGGTTATAAACATTATTCCCCCACCAATGAGCATCACAAATTCTAGTATCCCAAAAATAGTATCCGTTACCTAACCACGGCTGTTTACTACCCTTCTTCAGGATACCATTAGGATATGTAACAGAACAAAAATAGGGACCATGCTGCTCCACTTCCTCATAGTTCTGCCTATCCTCGAGCGTCTGGTATATTTCCGTGGTCTTCATATCATTTATTCTACAATAGTTGTTTTCTCCTTCAAGCTCTCTGTAAGCCCCATAAGATTAACAGTAGGCAAGACTACGGGTCTTACATTAGCTTGCAGAGAAAGCGTACTTACAAATGCTCTGATATACGGAAATACGATAGCAAGACAATTTGGGTAGAAGTATTCCGGTATTTCGGAAATCTTAATGCGATCCTCAAAAGAAAACAATGCTACACACGAAACACAGATTACCTCTGTACTTGTTTCCTTACATTCCACCTTAACATCAAAATCCAATTCATAGGTTGCCTCCTTCTGATTAAACATACCTCTAGGGTTGAATACGATATTCAACTCTGCCTTACTAGGTATATTGAAATCCAATGACGCCTTTGTAAAGTGATATTCTTCTAATTTAAAAGCTGGCTTATTCATCATATTTTATGCTGCAAAAAAATACAGAGCGTCTGCATCTATCCTCTCCATAGCAGAATCTACAGACACGTCAAACTTATGCGTATCCAATTTCTTATCAGAATCAGAATACAACACATCTACACCAAATAGTTCCTTCACATATCTGGCGTACTCAATGACATCGGGACCAATCTCATTGAGATTCTCTACTTCTTTCCAATCATTGTCGAGAACTCCCTTCGGGGTATTCTCGAAATAATCTTTAAGACTTTCAAAAAGATTTCCCATATTTTTCCTTAATTTATTATTTATTATTCTGTTGTTTCTTTGTTATATTGTATTTTTTTCTCCGTTGCAAAGATAGTGATTTTCTGCGATATATCATCTTTTTTATCTTATTAGTTACTTAGTTATACCAATTTTTAACACAAAATATCATAGAAAAGTCATAAAGTGGTGTGTGACGAGTTTAAAACTAGTATTAAACTCGTTTAAACACTTTATATTCCTATAAGCCACAGGTAGTAGCAGTATCTTCTGTTAACTAGCTTGTCCGTAGTGTCGGATATGCCCTTTCCTCCGTTAGGCGTCCAGGCGGATTTGCAATCCGCCGTCAAACAATGACCTAACCTCCTTGCTGTACATACGATTCGATATTTCCATAATCTATATTCTCATTTGTGTTCTTCAAAGAGTCACGGAATATCCCCCATCCTGCTTGCAAAAATAGGATGGGGGATTTCTGTAAATCAAAGGAAAGGGTGTGACTTATGCCACACCCCATCTCAAAACTCCCACACTTACTTCTTACTCTTCGGCGCCTTGCTGAATTTATACATCAAATGCAGCATCGCATAGCTTGGCAGGGTGTTGTTCCATTTCTCAGTCTTGCCTTGTCCGCCCACCTCATACACGGTGCTCGAGAGATTCTGAAGAATATCAAAAGCCTCTGCCTTCAGCGTCAGCTTGCCTTTGCAGAACGAACGGGCCAGCGAGGCGTTCCATACCAGATCACTGGTGTTAAACGACTTCTCGCTGTAACCACGCCTGCAATATTCCTTCAGGTCGGTAGAGAGCGAAATGCCCAGAGGCAAGGTGTAAGTCATGTTGCCACCATACTCAAAATCATAGGCATTCAATTTCTCGAAATTGCTGCGGTCGCTGGTACCATGCTTCCATTCCACCTTTCCACCCAGGTTGATGCTCAACTTGTCTTTCTGGTACTTGAAGTACAAACTGTTACCCAACTCAGTTCTGAGCACATAGCAGAGCTGAGTAGAATTATCATCGTAAGCAATATCAAAATCCTTGCGGCGTAAACCGTTAAACCACAGACGATAATCCAGACGGAACAGTCTTGCCTTGTCAAGAGCCACACCATAAGATGTCGTCGTCCAGAAATCCCAGTTGCCGCCACCACCAATATTATCACTCATATAGGTGTAGCCACCCGTCTGCGAATTATAAGTAGTGCGGGTACCCACAATATTGTGATAGAAATTACCCGTAGCGAAGAATCCTATATACTGCTGATTCTTGAGTCCGTTGAAACGGATGTTTACATCGTAATGATGATACAGCGAATTCTCCAGGTCCGGATTGTTCACCCTCACCGCCAGCGGATTTGAATTGTCTCTGTATGGCATGATGCTGAAGAAATCAGGCGTCTGGCTCTGCATATAATAATGTAAGTTGATAGACTTCTTGTCGTCATAACAATAGTACATAAGCGAAGGCTTGAATACCACACGTCTTCTTTTGGCTATCGTGTCGAGAGCCGATGTGTGGTAATTGAGACGCTCCTTTTCTTCAGAAATGCTCAGCGATAGAAACAGGTATGAAGATCTATCATTTCTTTGGAATAAAAGTTCACCACCCGTATTCTTTTTCATCGTCTGATAGCTTCTACTCACATCCTCGTCAATCACCCCCGAAAGCTGCTCCATATTAGAAGGCAGCGTGGCGAACATCAGTTCCGGATTGGCTATCCAGTCACCGCCAAGCTCATCCAGGCGGTATTTCAAGCCCTTCACCGATTGATAGGTCTGCGCAAAATCTGGGCCAACCAACACAGTCCATTTAGTATATGGAATTTCTATTCCATACTTAAAGGTGCTTCTTATATTATAGCTGTTCGACCTGCTGTCGTTGTAATAGTTACGCAAATCCTTCTCGCCAGTCTTGAAATACTCATTGCGGTTCAGGCTGAAAGACTCGTTTGGCTTGGAGCTGGCATACTTTCCATACATGTCCAGAGTTATTCTGTCACCCCATGGCAACTTATACCATACCACAGCAGTCTCAGAAGCAGTGAATGCATGCTCTTTTGAGCGCGATTGATAGAGCGACCGGTTGGTGATGATGTCATGCAAGCTGCCACTAACATTCTGTGCAAAGGTAGAATCGATGGTCTGCCTGATATCGCCCCATCTTTCAGGATTGGCAGAATAGGTAGCACTGAGGTTTGACGAAGATGACTTTCTGTCGGAGTAGTCGATACGGGTATCCGACCATACTCCCAACTTTCCATCCACCTGGAAGGTATTGTAGAGGTTGAAACTATGGTTGTCGCTGCGCGAATCACTGATACTTCTACCGAAGATATTGCCAGTAGAGGCAAAATTCTCCTGCGAGCTGTGGGTCAAGTCGTGCGTATTGTCCCAAGCAAACGTAACGTTTCCCTGCTCTCTTATCATCTGACTCTTCGATGAAGCATTAAAGTCAACGCCCACTTGGCGGGTAGTCTTCTGTCCCTGCGGACTGTTGGAAGGCGACCAGTCGCCCTGACTTCCCGGTCTTCGTGTTTCGTTCATGTTATTCATGTTGCCGAATACCGAGATTCGAGAATTGTCAGTGTAGTAGAGACCGAAGAGACGAGCCAGATAGCGGTCTTCACTACCCCCCGCCGCCTCCACGTTGGCGATGTATCCACGAGCGTATTCACGCTTCAGGGCCACATCCATCACATAGTCTTTCTTCTCCATCTCCTTCCCCATGAGTCGGCTTTTTTCAGAAGAACGGTCATACACCTTCAGTTCCTTTACGGTATAGTAAGGAAGATTGTCGAGCATCACCTGGTTCTTCCCCTTGAAAAAGTCTTTTCCGTTAAGGAGCAGATAATCTATCTTCTTGCCGTTTACGTAAATATCGCCGTTACTCTTCATTTCGGCTCCCGGCATCTGTCTGATAAGAGCGTCGAGCATGGAGCCATCAGGCACATTGAATGCACTGGCGTTAAAGACGAGCGTGTCGCCACGGTAAGCCAGCTTCACCTTGGTACCTGTCACCACCACGTCGTCGAGGGCAACATCCTGATTGAATTTCTTCTTGAGCAAAAGCGAAGGGAATGAGAAACTTTTATTGCGTGCGATGTATTTGATGGTATGATTGATACAGTTCGTCTCATAGCCTTCACACTCTGCCTTGACGATATAAGTAGCGGGACGTGCAGGAACATGAGTAAGATAAAAGAGGCGTTTTCCCCTTCCTCTCGTGGTCATGGTATCTATCACGTTGCTGTCCTTGTCCATCACCGTGACAAAAGCCTTCAGATAGGCCTGGGTAAACGAATCTTTCACGTCACCATAAACTTCCACTGTATGCTCTTTCTTTTTCTTTTCTTGCTGTTGCTGCAGATTGTGCAGGTTGTCACGAGCATAGGTCGGCAACACAGCCATCAAAAACCAGATAATCAATTTAATAGATTTCATATTTTACTATTTTAGTTATTATTCATCACATTCTTTCATCTACCGTATTGCCCCCATCAGGCAGCCAATATACTGATAGATTTTGCAAAGATACAGTTTTTATACCTAAAATCCGCAAGCAATCTCAATGGCAATCTCAATTGCAGTAAAGAGCT
>ENA-OZLD01000513-OZLD01000513.1-human-gut-metagenome-genome-assembly--contig:-NODE-513-length-9879-cov-4.073697_pt1 | contig 9879 bp, 6 predicted proteins | sample MGYA00244834_ERZ653780 | MGnify/ENA primary metagenome ERZ653780 (study PRJEB26926, sample SAMN06164474) | human gut metagenome | biome: ENVO:00009003; feature: ENVO:2100002; material: ENVO:00002003...
TACCACAACCCTCGGCCTGAAAGGCCGTCAAACCTGAGAACCCTCCGGCCTAACGGGCCGGTCAAACTCAAGAACCTTTCTACACAACCTTTCTACACAACCCTCCGGCCGACAGGCCGGTCAATCTTAAGAACCTTTATTTCTTTGTATATTCTGCATAAAAAATAAAAGAAATTTCTCTCGGCGCTGAAATAGAGAAATAACAGATAAATACTGAGAAAATCAGTATTTATAAAAAATAAAAATGCAGAAAATGTAAAAAAATCCAAATTTCCTATTGCACATTTATGCAAAGCGCTGTATAATTATCACATCTTAAGAAAAGCCCCCGTGAAGGGCTTCTGAAATTGTCTATATTCCATGAAGAAAGGCGGCATTCCTATGGCTGATGTAAAAAATGTAAAAAAAGTAGTTCTTGCTTATTCCGGCGGACTGGATACGTCCGTTATTATTCCCTGGCTGAAGGAAAACTATGGCTGCGAGGTCATTGCCTGCACAGTGAACCTGGGCCAGCCTGAAGATTTTGATGCCATCCACAAGAAAGCCTTGGCTTCCGGCGCTTCTGTGGCAGAAACGCTGGATGTAAGGAAAGAATTTATCGAAGAATACGCTTACAAAGTACTCCAGGCCGATGGCCGGTATGAAGGCAAGTACCTGCTGGGCACTTCCTTTGCCCGTCCCCTCATCGGCAAATGCCTGGTGGACATGGCCAAGAAGTATGGCGCTGACGCCATCTGCCACGGTGCTACAGGCAAGGGCAATGACCAGGTTCGTTTTGAACTGACCATCAAGGCCCTGGCTCCTCATATGAAGATCATTGCTCCCTGGAGAATCTGGGATATGAAGTCCAGAGAAGATGAAATGAAGTACGCTGAAGCCCATGGCGTACCCATTGATAAATACGATGAAAAGCAGACCGATGAAGAAAAGGCTGCTCAGAAGTACCCGTACTCCATGGACTGGAATATGTGGCATCTGTCCCATGAAGGGGACGACCTGGAGAACCCGGCCAATGCGCCTCACAAGGATATGTACCTGGTAACCTGCGATCCCGAGGATGCTCCTGACAAGGATGAGCTGGTAACCATCGAATTTGAAAAAGGCGTGCCCACCGCAGTGAACGGCAAGAAAATGGACGGCGTGGAACTGGTGAACACGCTGAATGCCATCGGCGCCAGAAACGGTATCGGCATTGATGACCTGGTAGAAAACAGACTGGTAGGCATGAAGTCCCGGGGCGTCTATGAAAATCCCTGCGGCTCCATCCTCTTCTATGCTCATACAGAACTGGAAAGACTGTGCCTGGACCGGGCTACCTTCCATTTCAAGGAAGTGGCTGCAGTGAAATATTCCGAACTGGTGTATGACGGCATGTGGTTTGCACCGCTCAGAGAAGCACTCCAGGCTTTTGCCGATAAGACTTCTGAAACCGTAACCGGTAAGGTCACCCTCCGTCTCTACAAGGGCAACATTATGTCCCACGGCGCAGAAAGCCCCTATTCCCTGTACAATGAAGAATTCGTTACCTTTGGCGAAGATGATGTATACAACCAGGCAGATGCAGAAGGCTTCATCAACCTCTTCGGCCTGCCCCTGACCATCCGGGCTCTGATGAAGGAGAAGAATGCAAAATGAGTGATATGATGTGGGGCGGACGCTTTACCAAGGCGGAGGAAAAGAATGCCCTTGATTTCAACGCATCCATTTCCTATGACTGCCGGATGTATAAAGAAGATATTGCCGGCTCCAAAGCCCATGCGAAAATGCTTGCCCGCCACGGCATCATTTCCAAAGAGGACTGTGAGAAAATCACAGAAGGCCTCTCCGCCATCAAGAAGGAAATCGATGATGGAAAGTTCCCCTTCTCCATCGAGCTGGAAGATATCCACATGAACGTGGAAAAAAGGCTGACCGATGATATCGGTGACGCCGGAGCCAGGCTTCACACCGCCAGGAGCCGGAACGACCAATGCGCTTTGGACCTTCATATGTACATGAAAAGGCAGATCGGCCGGGTGGCGGAAAAACTGATTGCCGTGGAAGAGGCGCTGCTTGAGGCTGCGGAAAAGTACAAAGATGTGATTCTGCCCGGTTATACCCATATGCAGCGGGCCCAGCCGGTGCTCTTTGCCCATCACATGCTCTGCTACTTTGCCATGCTGGAAAGGGATTTCAAGAGGCTGGAAGAATGCTATGACATGGCGGACATGTCTCCCATCGGCGCCTGCGCCCTGGCAGGCACCACCTATCCCACCAATCCTCTGGAAGAAGCGGAAGATCTCCATTTTTCCAAGGTTTATGGAAACAGTCTGGACGCTGTGTCCGACCGGGATTACCTCCTCCAGTTTCTTTCCTTTGCCTCCATCTGTGCCATGCACCTGTCCAGGCTTTCGGAAGAATTCATTTACTGGAGCAGCAGCGAATTCCATTTCATAGAGCTTGATGACGGCTACTCCACAGGAAGCTCCATTATGCCCCAGAAGAAAAATCCGGACATGTGCGAGCTCATCCGCGGCAAAACAGGCCGTGTCTACGGAAGCCTCATAGGTCTCCTCACCGTGATGAAAGGCCTTCCCCTGGCCTATGACAAGGATATGCAGGAAGACAAGGAAGGGGTATTTGATGCCATAGACACCCTCTACTTCGCCCTGGATATTTACGCCGGCATGATCAGCACCATGACCGTCAACGGGAAGCATACCCGGGAAGTGCTGGAGCATGACTTCTCCAATGCCACCGATATGGCTGACTACCTGGCCAAGAAGGGGCTTCCCTTCCGTCAGGCCCATGCGGTAGTAGGCGGAGCAGTTCATTACTGCATCGAACATCACAAAGTGCTCCATGACCTGACTATGGAGGAATTCAAATCCATGAGTCCCCTCTTTGAGGAAGATATCCTGGAAGCACTGAAAATAGAAAACTGCGTGAAAAATCGTGAAAGCTACGGCGGCACAGGGCCGAAATCCGTAGAACGCCAGAAAGCCCATGGGAAAGATGCGGTGGCAGCTATGAAGGAAAAGGCTGCTCAGTGGAAAGAATCCATGGCCTTCCTGGGATAACAGAAGCCATAGCGCCCTGCGCTTGGTATAGACAATTTCACAGGAAAAAGCCCCCGCGAAAGCGGGGGCTTTTTCCTGTGGGGAATGGGATAACCGGACATACCATTCTCAGAGCTTATGGATGAAGAGGAAGCGGAGTTTCTCTCCCCATTTCATGGAGGCTAGACATTTTTCCCTGGCCTTCACGATGAGGGAAAGAACTTCTTCTTTTTCTTTCCTGGAAAGGGGCTTTCCGGACCATCTGGCTTTCACCAGAAGATCCAGCAGATGGTCCCATCCCTGGAAGCGCTGGTCCATTCGGAAGGCAGTCTTTCTTTCTTCATAGCTTCCCTTTTGCGGAAGGCCGGCATAGGAGGAAAGGCGGTCCATGTAATCCAGAAGGCGGTTAAATCCTTCCTTCCCGGAGGTTCCGTTTTTGAAAATCCGGCTCACTTCTGTCAGACGGAAAACAAGGAAGCCTGCCAAAAGGAGAGGGATCAGGAGAAGGAGGAAAAGGATTTTCGGGAATGACTTTGCTCCTTCCACCGGGCTCTGCTGATTCAGCCGGGGAGGCTGGGGAGAAGATTCGCCCTTTGGCTGTGCCTGCGGCTGCTTCTGGCTTTGCGGAGGTGATTCTTTGGGGGACTGGTCTTTCTTCGGCTGGGATTGGCTGGTTTTATCTTTTTCATCCACCGGTGCATCCGGGGCGCCGGTGTCATTTTTCTGCCTGTCTGCCGGAAGGGGGAAGGGGTTTTCACTGCCTTCATAGCCCGGCGTCATTTCCACCGGCCGCCAGCCCAGTCCGTCTACATAGACCTCAGCCCAGGCATGGGCGTGGTGGTCATTGATGGACAGGCGGTGAAGGCCGCCTTCGGAAAGGGGAGCGTCTTTGATTTCATCAGCTCCCACCGTGAGGCCTGCGGCGTAACGGGCAGGAATGCCGCTGGCCCGAAGAAGCATGACGGCGGCGGAAGCAAAGGAGGTACAGTAGCCTTTTTTGCTTTCTGTCAGGAAATAGGTAATGAAATCTTTTCCTGCCGGTGTCTTTCCGGGGCTCCTGGTATAGCTGTAATTTTCAGCAAGGAAACGGCGGATATCCTCTACCCGCTGCCGCTTTTCTGAAAGGCTCCGGGCCGGAGGAATGGGTCCCAGGGCGGCAAGACCCTCTTTTACGGCATCCGGTATATCCAGATAATGGTCATAAACGAAGCGGCGGTATTCCTTCTCGGCGCCCAGATAGGTGCGGAAATAGGGGTCGCTGCTGTTTTCTTCCTCCATCATGGAGAGAAGGGCACCGGCAGGCAGGTTCCACAGGTAGGTGCTGTAGGCCTTGCCTTCCCGGCTCATGGGGGAGCGGTCATAGGCAAAGAGGGGGGCGCCGAAGCTGGTATCGTAGGGAAGAAGGAAGAAAGGCGTCTTTTCATACACGGCGTCTACGTTGAAATCCTTTTTCAGGCCTTCCACCGATTCGTCATCTTTCATGTAGTTGGAAAGGCTCTGGGAAAGGGCAGGGCTTCGGGCTATGACTTCCATGAGCCAGGCCCCCTGGTCGTACCATTCGCCCTGATTCTTTTCAAATAAATGCGCAACGCTTTCATACCGGCCATCGGGCAGGTCTTTCCACTGATTGCTGCCGTAGTCACCGCCGGTCCAGCTGCGAAGGTAAAGGCGGTGCGGCTGGTCTGCCGCTTCGATATCCGCAATGATGCGGCCGGAGTAGCGGATGCCTTTCACATTGCCCAGCTTCTGCCTTCCGGCGCTGCCCTTCATCATGCCGGTGTAGGCATTACCGGCATGGAAGATGGGATCGTAGGGGTCCACGAAGGATACGATTTCTTCCTGGAGTTTGGAAAAGAGGGCGGGCTGTTCATAGCGGCTCTCCGGAATCACAAAGGAAAGGACAAGACCCAGAACCAGAGCCGCCAGGAATGCGGGGATTTCCGGATGGGTAAGGTCGTTTCCCTTCAGCCGGGCAGGCAGGGAAATCATGTAGGCTCCGGCAAGCGCAAGGGCAAGGGGCGGCGGATTGATGCCGAAGTAGAATCCTAGAAGCAGAATGGCGAGGGAAAGAAGGGAAGATAAGACAGCGCCGGTTTTGGAAAGGAAAGCGCTGAGGAAAAACCAGGAAAGGAAGAGAACCATATACACTTCCGCCGCCAGAGGAGATGCTCCCTCGGGCAGGCGGGGAAGTGCCAGGTCCACATCATAGGGTTCCTTCAGGGTGGTGAAGAGGGGAACGGAAAAGGCGGTGAAACTGTCTTTCAAAGTGGAATGGAAAAGGATGAGCACGGCGGCCAGTAAGACAAAGAGAAGGGCCGTCAGCGGGAACCGTTTCTTTTCCGGCAGGGCGGCAAGAAGGAAACCCCCGGCCAGTACCAGAATAAAGGCAGCCATGGCCAAAAAGAAGGTGTCTCCACCGGCATAGGAAAAGAAGAGGGAAACCGTTCCGGCGGCACCGGAAGCGGTGACAAGGGCGGAAAAAAAGGAAACGTTTTTCATCATGCATCTCCTCCCAGCGCTTTATAAATTTCGCGTCGTCCCGACAGGGAAGCCCTCTCGGCCCCTTCTTTGGCGCACCAGATGGCAGGAAAGAGTTCCGGCGGAATGGGGGGATTCGGATTTCCTGTGATATAGCAGATGGAAATATAGGGAGAAAGGCCGGAGCCCATGAGGGCGCCGGTCCGTCCTGCCCGGAGGAAGCCGGACAGGGCATCCATCCATTCCTCTCTGGTGCGGATGGTGTGGGACGCAGTCCCCTTTGGGGCGGCAAAGACGAAGCGGAAAGGGATGCGGGCAGACAGCAGGGCAAGGCCGGCGGAATAGAGGGCATCCCCTACCGTATCCCGGAGCACCTCATCCTCCTCATAGTCGGCGGCCAGAACGATTCTATCACTGCCGGCGGGATAGGAATCCCGCACATATACATCATCCTTCCGGGCAGTGACCTTCCAGTTGATGAGATGGGGATTGTCTCCGGGCTTGTATTCCGTGGCACCGAAATATTCTACCTCCTCGCTGCCGGCTATGCGGCGCAGGGCAGCCAGGGCATCATGGAAGGTGCCAGCTTGCTTTGGATACACCAGGATGGGAGACGCCGGGAGCTCTCTTTGAAAATGGAAAAGGCCGAAGGGGTCCTTCCAGGAAAAGGTGATTTTCCCCAGAGAAAGGCGGCCGCAGTGGACCATGGACCGGGTGAAATAAAAGACAAGCCCTTCCTTTTCTTCCTCATAGGCCTCATAGGGGGAGCCGGAAAGACGTACTTCCGGCGAAGACAGGAAAGGAAGGAAAGGACTTTTCAGGGAAATGGCAATTTCTGCCTCTTTTCCCCGTTCTACGCTGCTGGGAGCCTCACAGGCGAAGGAAACGCTGCGCCCTGCCTTTCTGCTGAAAAAGTAAAGGCAGAAAGGTGATAGAAGAAGCATGACTGAGAGCAGGAAGGAGTCATAGAGGTCATAAATCACCATGAGGAAAAAGGCGATGAGAAGAAGGAACACATAGTAAAAACGGCCCATTTACTCCTCCTTCAGCGATGGCAGGGGCAGGGAGGAAAGAAGGGAGGAAAGAACCGATTCCGCCGTCTTCCCTGCATACCGGGCATCGCCGGAAAGAGATATGCGGTGGCCCAGGGTATAGGGAGCCACGGCGGCCACATCATCGGGAGTAGCATAGGACCGTCCTTCCATGAGGGCATGGGCCCGGGTCATGGCAGAAAGGGCCATGGTGCCTCTGGGCGATACGCCAAGGCGGATGTCCGGATGATTTCTGGTGGCCCGGGCAATATCTACCATGTAGCCATAAAGGCTTTCCTCCACATGAATGCGGGATACCTCCTGCCGGAGGGCCAGGAGCCCTTCGGGAGTGATGACAGAGGAAAGACCTTCGGCGGGATTCTTCTTTTCACCGGAGAGAATGCGGATTTCATCTTCCCTTTCCGGATACCCTACAGTAATGCGGATCATGAAACGGTCCGTCTGGGATTCCGGCAGCTCCTGGGTGCCGGAGGAACCGAAGGGGTTCTGGGTGGCCATGACAATAAAAGGCTGGGGCACGGCATAGGTCTTCCCGTCCACCGAAAGCCGGCCTTCCTGCATGACTTCCAGAAGAGCGGACTGAGTCTTCGGAGAAGCTCGGTTGATTTCATCGGCCAGGAAGAAATTGGTCATGGCACTGCCCGGCATGTACCGGAAGGTGCCGGAATTTTTATCATACATGGAAAAGCCTGTAATATCCGATGGCAGTACATCCGGCGTAAACTGCATGCGTTTGTAGTCCAGACCCAGTACATGGGTGAAAGCCACGGCAATGGTGGTCTTCCCTACGCCGGGAATGTCGTCAATCAGAATGTGGCCGCCGGCCAGAATGGCAGTCAGTATCCGGCGGAGCACTTCATCCTTGCCCAGCACCGCCTTTCCCGTTTCAGAAAGGATCGCATCAATGGTTTCTTTTGTATTCATAGGGATACCTCAATTCTTGTACATAATTAATATATTACCTATTATACCCCCTGTGGGAAGAGGTCTTGGATGCATTGGCTCATTGGGGCTCTGGTCTGCCTCCCTGTCCCCTGAGCGAAAGCGATGCACAGCGAACACATTTTGAAGGAGCGGAGCGACGCACAAAATGTAGTGAGTCGTTTTCCCTATGGGATGCAACCCTTTTACACAACCTGCGGCGTCAGCCGCCACCACCACCCTCTGAACCTTTTGAACCCTCTGAACCCTGTGAACCTTCACACCGAAGGTGTGTCCAATGAACCCTCCCATCGAAGGCGTGTCCATACACATACATTTGCATTCATCTCTTATTTCGAGTAGGATTAGAGTAGGCCGGCAAAAGCCGGCGCCATAGAACCGGTTTTCAGAAATCGAGGTTACAAGAAGAAAATGCTGAATGATATCTGGGTGTATAAAAAGACATCCCGTATTATGCTGGCGCTGTTGCTGATTGCAGTGGTTATGCTCTCTACCCAGAACTGGCAGCTGGGACTTCTTCTTTTCATCATCATTGCAGGCTGCATCGTGTACATCAAGCGCTGCGATTTCTATCAGGAGAAAAAGCTGTCCCGGTACCTGGACGATTTGTCCGCCGGCGTATCGGCAGGCACGGTGTATGCCGTGAAGAATCTGCCTGTGGGCATTGCCATGATGGATGAAAAAAAGGAGCTTGTGTGGGCGAACAATGTATTTAAGAACTGGATAGGGAAGGATGCCCAGGAAGGGGTGCGCTTCCAGAACCTGGTGACTGGGCAGAAGATTTCCAAAATATGGGGTAAAACCGGCTGGTTTGACTGCCATGCAGGGGGAACGTTCTTCCGGGTATTTCACAAATTTATCGACGTGGATATCGGCGGCGGCACCCAGTCGCCTTTCATGGTTTTCTACTTCATGGACCGCACGGATGTGGAAGTGGCGGTGAAGGAATGCACTGAGGCCCGGCCGGTATTCGGCATTATCCGCATCGATAACGTGTCGGAAGTGACGGCGGATATGACGGATATGGAAAAGTCGGCCCTCCTCTCCGATGTGACGGAAAGGGTGCTTTCCTATTTTTCCAGCCGTGACGGATTTATCAAGCAGTACTCCACCACCGACTTTGTGACCTGTATTTCCCAGAAGGCTCTGGCAGACATGATGGAGGAAAATTTTGATATCCTCGACAGGGTCCGGGAAATCCATACGGTGAACCGCATTCCTGTCACCCTGTCCATCGGCGTGGTGCAGAGCGAAGACAGCTTCGCAAGGCAGTTCGAGGAAGCCCAGGTATCTCTGGACCTGGCTCTGGGCCGGGGCGGGGACCAGGCCATTGTCCGCATCGGCAAGGATGTCAGGGCCTTTGGCGGAAAGTCGCCTACGGCTGTCAGCTCCACCCGTGTCAGGGTGAGGGTGGTGGCCCAGGCGCTGAAGGAAATCATCGACGGCGCCGATATGGTGCTCATCATGGGCCATGCCCACGAAGATTTCGACGCCCTGGGCGCAGCCGTGGGCGTTTCCCATCTGGCCCGGTCTTCCCATAAGGAAACCCATATCGTCCTTTCGAAAGAAAGGGACACCTGCCGCAAAATGGTGGAAGCCATCGAAGGAAGCGGCGTGGCGGAAGGGCTTCTTATCGACGAAAGTCAGGCCAAAGGCATGGTGACAGACAAAACGGTGGTCATCGTGGTGGATACCCATGTGCCGGAACTGGCGGCAGCGCCGGAAGTGCTGAAAAAGGCCAAGAAAAAGGTGGTCATCGATCACCACCGGAGAGCCAGCTCCATGATTACAGGCACCCTTCTCACCTATATGGAACCTTCTGCTTCGTCAGCTTCTGAACTGGTGAGCGAGCTGGTGCAGTACTACGGCGGCGAAGAGGAAATGAATGAACTGGAAGCGTCCTGCCTTTATGCAGGCATTGTGGTGGATACCAAGAACTTTGCCGTACAGACCAGCGTCCGTACCTTCGACGCAGCCAGCTTCCTGCGCCGCTGCGGCGCTGACACGAAGCTGGTACACCGCCTCTTTGAAGAAGATATCAGCAGTATTAAGTGCAAGGCGGAAATCCTGGCAGGCATGCAGCTCGTAGACGGCACCATTGCCATTGCCTCCTGCCCGGATCATGTGGAAGAAGCCCAGATTCTGGCAGGCCAGGTGGCAGACTACCTGGTCACCATCAAGGAAATCCGGGCCAGTTTCCTGTTTTACCAAACCGATAAGGGACTCTGTCTTTCCGCCCGCTCCGACGGCTCTGTCAATGTACAGGTTGTCATGGAAGCCCTGGGCGGCGGCGGTCACCTGACCGTTGCCGGCGCCCAGCTGGGGAAAGAGGGAAATAACTGTCTCTTATACACATCTCCGAGCCCACG
>ENA-OZLD01000519-OZLD01000519.1-human-gut-metagenome-genome-assembly--contig:-NODE-519-length-9773-cov-7.832270_pt1 | contig 9773 bp, 8 predicted proteins | sample MGYA00244834_ERZ653780 | MGnify/ENA primary metagenome ERZ653780 (study PRJEB26926, sample SAMN06164474) | human gut metagenome | biome: ENVO:00009003; feature: ENVO:2100002; material: ENVO:00002003...
CGAGATGCAGCGTAGTCTCGTGGGCTCGGAGATGTGTATAAGAGACAGATATTGAACGCTGCTTTTGCAAAACAACATTCTCTGCCTGAAGCTGTTCCAATTTCTTCTGAATATCTGCTTTTTCTGTCTGAAGTTCTCCAAGTTTTGCCTGAAGATCAGATTTCTCCTTCTCAAGTTCTTTTATCCGGATACCCCTGTCAGCCTTTTCCTTATATGTCTGCTGTAATTTTGCATTTATCTCCGACTTTTCCTTGTATGTTCTTTGAAGCTTGGCATTTATCTCTGACTTTTCCCTGTAGGCACGCTCATTTTCTTCAATGCGTTTCTTTAATTGTCTGGAATTTCTACCAATCTCATCCCTCAATTCTCTGCGTTCTTTTTCATGACATTCACATACCCTGATCAGTGCATCCTCTACCGGCTCTCCATCATATTCAAGAATCTTCTTCGCAAGTGCATTATCTCCATATTCAGGTTTAAGCCATTCCTCTATCTTCTGTAACTGAACGTCATTCTGGTCGGCGTCCACATTCTTATGGTAAAGGCCTATTTCCTGTGAGCCCGGTAAGTACCGAAGATCCTCACATGGCATAGCCGCCACAACCGGAACTCCTGACATGATCTCTATTAGCTTAAGCCAGATGTCATCCGCCCACAGGCACATCTCCTCCATCTTGTCTTTGTCGAACCACTTATCATCATAAATTCCTGGTGGATATAAAGTTCCTGCGCCCCCGGTTGCAAATAACTGCATCTTTGGTCTGTACAGACAGGCAACCGTCTCCTTCATCCAATACCTGTACGGAATAAGCTGCCCTTTATCTGAAATGACCATCCAGTGTGTCCTCACAGCGGATACCGCCTCTGGATACTGTAAATATGACATATACAGATTCTCAAGCATGTATGGAGGATATTGCAGATCGTCATCTATCGTCACGACAACGTCGTCCGTGAACTCCTGCAGCGCATAGAAATACTTCTTGTGCGGCTTCAAATCATCACACCATCTGACCTCCAGCTTATCCTCAAACTGCAGCTTTCTGAGATCATCCGGGAGATCGTCATCCTTATTCGGGAACTGCTCCTCCGCCAGCCACAGAACGATCTTATCTGCCTTTCTGGTCTGTGAATATATCGACTCAAGCATCTGTGCTATGCCCGCAATTCTGGCGGGATAGGATGTGAGCGACACTATTATCCTTCTCGTCTTGAGCTTTTTCAGCTCCGATGAACCATGTTTCTTTATGATGGAATATTTGCGGAATAACTTGTCATCATTGAGTCCCTTCTCTGTCAATCCGTCAAATATCTCACTGTTAAATACGCTGTGCGCTTTCTCGTAAAACTCTATTCTCTCTGCAGAATCCAGTTCTCTGCAATACTTCTCATAATTGTCCACATACTGACGTATGGCAAAGTACATAACAGCATTCCACAGATCAGTCCTGTCTGCCATACCCTTCACGTGCTCCGTCACACAGTCAACGGTCTTCGGAACATCCGGCAGCTTCTCATCCTCACTCTCAGGAACAACATTCCTTGAAAATGTCAGATTGCTTATATATGCTATCTTCTCCGCCGCTACAGCTCCAATTGCCGAATATATAGCTTCGCTGTCACAACCGGCAATGCCCAGTCCTGCATCTATTATGAACTGCTTTCTGTAGAGTTTATTGCCAACTAATGGTCGTACCACATTCATGATCCTGCCACGGCAGTCCTTCCAGTTAAACACCTGCTTTCCGCCGTGAACCCACTCAAAATGTACACCTCTTCCGAAGGTCTTCCCACCGTCACTGTCTATAAGCTCGCAGTTCGAAATCACCATGTCCGCCCCGCTCTGCTCTGCGGCGTCATGCAGCTTCTCCAGCATGTTCTCCGGATAAACCTCCGAGCCATCCACGAACAGTATATATTCTCCGTGCGCGCGCTCAAGCCCCGCGAATCTGTCCGCTTCTATTATCTCGTACTCCTTAAATGTCTGGCCAGCCAGCTTTGTCCGGCATGTCTCCACACCGCTTCCGGCTGTAAAAATCACTGATATAACCGGTTTCATAACCCGATACTCCTTTCATTGAACACCATCCTGTTGCTGTCCCTCATGATGTCCCGCCTCTAGGTCTGTCAATAAATTTTATATCTTAAGTATTTCCGATAGATTCTTCTGTATTCCTGCCGCAACCTCAGGCTTATTCATGGAATACACATGTATATGCTTCACTCCATTTGCCATGAGATCTATGATCTGGTCTGTGGCATATGCAATTCCCGCCTGCCTCATCGCAGCCTCTGTATCGCCAAATGCATCGACTATGCTCTTGAATCTCTCCGGCACGTTACAGCCTGAGAGCTTGACAGCATTCTTGACCTGTACTCTTCTTGTTATAGGCATAATACCCGGTATGATCGGCACTGATATTCCCACCTCTCTGATTCTGTACATGAAATTAAAGAATATGTTGTTGTCGAAGAACATCTGGGTCGTGAGATAATCACATCCAGCATCAACCTTTTTCTTAAGCCCAATTATGTCTTCGTGCTTATTTGCCGAGTCTGGGTGTACCTCAGGGTAACATGCTCCGCCCACGCAGAAATCTCCTGTCTCCTTGATGAGCTCCACCAGCTCTGATGCATGTGAGAACTCTGCAAATACCTGTCCATCATAGTTCTTCGGTATATCGCCGCGGAGAGCAAGTATATTCTCTATACCGGCATTCTTCATGTCAGCAAGCGCAGTCTTGATGCCCTCTTTGCTGGCACACACGCATGTCAGATGTGCTATGGTCGGCACGTCGTACTTCTCCTGGATCTCCTGGGCAAGCTGGATCGTATGTCCCTTGGTGCTTCCCCCGGCACCATATGTAACGCTCATGTAATCCGGCTTAAATGCCGCTATACCAAGCGCCGCTGCCTCAACATCCGCAAAGTCTGTATCCTTCTTTGGCGGGAACACCTCAAATGAGAGTGTCGCCTTGTCCTGTGTTATCAAATCTCTTATCTTCATGTACTACCTCTGTATATTTGTCTATTACTGTTTATTTCAATCTGGACTCATTTATATCCGGACTCATTTGTATCCGGTCCCGATAAATAATTTTGCTTTTTTGCTTACAGCTCTTCAAGCAGCGCCGGAATATCCATAAGTTTTTTCACCTCATAGTCCGGATGTATATCCGCCGCCTGCTGACCATCAGGGTTGAACCATATCGTCCTTATCCCAGCATTTATTCCGCCCTGTATATCTGATGTCAGACTGTCTCCTATGATCACAGTCTCATCTGCCTTTATCTCTGGTCTCCTGCCAAAGCAATAGTCAAAGAATTCTCTGGACGGTTTCTCCGCTCCGGCATCCTCAGATATGAATATATCCTCAAAATACTTTCCTATACCGCTGTCCGCAAGTCGTCCGCTCTGTACATTTGAGCCGCCATTTGACACAATGTACATTCTGTATCTTCCGTGCAAGGTTTCAAGCAGCTTTATCGTATCAGGGAACACAAATCCCTTCTGGCTGAGCTGATCCTCATAGTAGGCTGTCGCCTCCGCAGCAGAGTAGTCAACTCCCAGCTCTGCAAATAGTATCTCGTATCTGCTCTCCTTCACCTGCTGCCTTGTGAGCAGCCCCTGTTCAAGCAGCTTCCATCTTGATTTGTTGATCTCGCTGTATCTGGATATGACCTTTTCTGTAGGCTCCACCCCTATATGCCTGAGCATATTTGAGAGCGCTCTGCTCTCGCTGCGCTTGAAGTCCAGCAGTGTCTCATCCAGATCAAACAATATGTTCTGTACCATATAAATTCCTTATATCTTTCTTTTCAAATTCATATGCTGACTTATCAGTGTCTGTCGTTATGATTCTGCATTTTATACATTACTCTTATGCGCAGCTGCCGGATTTTTCCAGTGCGCACATTCTTAAATATTATATTCCACTCACCTGATAATAGCAATAGAGCCGGTTACAAATCTTCTGCTGTGACCGCCCTCTCTTCGGCAATCCTGCACAATCCGCAACCGGCTCTGTTCCGTCTATTTTATTAAGTTTAGTTGTATTTTCATTTACTTCATGCTCTTGCTGAGTCCGCTCATTGCGATCTCTGACAACTGTTTTCTGTAGAGAAGTGAACTGATCAAATACTCTATAACACCACCCAAAAGGATGGCCGCATATCCAAGGACAGCAAGTTTTACAAGCCCAAGACTTATAACATCTGATATATGATGGTGATACAGCCAGGCACTGACTATTGACATGCAGGTTATTATCACCAGCATAAACACGATAAAGCTTGCCACAAAATATTTGTAACATACACCACAGAATATCATAGCTCCGAACAATATAAATATGATCATAAACAATGTATCCTGATAGTTTTCTGTATTCTCCGGGTACATTCTAATAAGTATATATTTCTCCGCAATCAGTATCGTAAGCATTACAAGATATACAACAGTACTCACGATCACGGGCATTCCCACCTCCAGTTTTCTCTTCATCGCGCTTGACTGCACATAATCCGATGCATTCATGTATATTATCATCTGATAGGCAAACATTCCAGTAAGCATAAAGTAAAAACCGCCCAGAATATTCGTTCCATGTGATGATATTTCAATCAATAAACCTATTGCAGTGAATAACCCCAACATCATCACATTTGTCTTTAACTTATATCCATATCTGAGAAGTTTAAAACCAAGTATCAAATCTTTCATCCCTTAATCCTCCTTGTCTAATATATATCATTCCTCCCGCCGGCAGGCGGGGCGGATAGTCTAAGCCGTTTCCGGTCTTGAACAACAATCTGTTAATCCATATCCAGATAAGACGCCTCAACCTTGCGGTACATATGTCTGCGCGTCACATATATTCCAACCGGCAGCAATACCGCCAGTGCTGCAACTATGAGCCATGTAAACTTCTGCAATTCCGAAGATATCGTTATATATATAACCGCAGCTCCCGATGCTCCTGATGACAGCATGGACAGCAGACTCATGACCTGAACATTCTGGACATATCTCGTAATGTTCAGCACCCACACGGAAATATCTGCTGTGAGCAGTATCGACAGGCAAAGCAGTCTTACCGGGTTACCCACCATAATTCCATATGGTACGGCCACTATCACCATGCATATCGCGATCCTCACCGGTCGGACAAGCAGATCCGCCGTAAGCGCATTCCGTAACATGGCTTTCCCCTTTGTTGACGTCTTCAGATAATCCATTCCAAGGCAGCCCTTCACACATATTGCACCGAATCCCCAATAATCAGCCATAACCTCGATCGCAGTCATGAGCGCCGCTCCCACACCGAGCATGACCGCTGTTACATAATATTTTCTCACTCCTATATCGATCAATGCCAGTATCACTCCCAGTATGATCGGTATCAACACATTACACACTAGCCGGTATTTTCCATTCGTAATGGCTCTGTAATCCTTTATCATCCTCATAATTACGCTCCTATAAATACGTGAAACACTCTAAGCTGTTTTTACTTTAATACCATTTTTGTATTATTCTTCATGACCGCCACACTTATCTGAAACAGCGATGGTATCTCCTTGCTCACATTCATTCCGGCAAGTTTGTCCAGATTCTCTGCAAGACAGATTCCTTCAAAACCATACGGATTCTTAGTCATGGTGTAGAGGATCTTTGATGCCGCCTCTGCATCCTGGGCATCTCCCTTTATCAGTATGTATTTCTCCTTCAGGTCCTCCACAAATCCGCACTCGACCACATTTCCATGTTCCATGATGATCGCATAATCAGTGATACTCTCCATATCGGATATATTGTGTGTTGAAAACAATACACTCTTCTCCCCCGCTCCGTCGCTTATATAATCGCCGATCATCTGACACAGCTTGTCTCGCATAAGAGGATCAAGAGGCGATGCCGGCTCATCGAGCAGCAGCAGGTCTGTATCCCTCGCCATGGCCCCGGCAAGCATCAGCTTAGTTCTGGTTCCATCAGAGAGTGCTGAACACTTTTTCTTCAGAGCAACACCGTTCGGAGAATCAGGAAATATCGCAAGTTCGCGGCAATATCTTTCGAACTCGTCCCTGTCAAAATTGTCAAAGAGCAGACTGCTTATCTCCTCCACATCAGATACAGTCCACTGTGGAAGGTAATATCTGCCTGTTCCCGTATAGCCTATCCTGTTCTTTACATCCGCCCTTCTCTCCTTCTCCTCCGATGAATACTTGTCAAAGAAAGTCAGCTCACCTTTGTAATCAAGCCTTATTCCTGAAAGCATATTGAGAAGTGTCGTCTTTCCCGCTCCATTTTCACCGATGAGTGCTGTCGCAAATCCCTTTGGCACCCTCAAATCAGGTATATCCAGTGTAAATGTCTTAAACTTTTTGGAAATATTCTCCCCTTTTACAGCGCAGTCATAATTCATCATCCAATCCTCCATTAAACCTTAAACTCTCTTCATGTCTTTCTTTTTCCCTATTCTCTGTCCACTTTGTTCTCTGCCTGTCAGATCGTTAGTCCTGTACCATAAGCAGGGCATCAAGCATATTCTTTAGTTCATCGTCCGACAACCCCGCAATACGTGCCGCAGCTATGGCCTCCGTCAAAGATGCCTCGACCTTTCGCAGATGCTGCTCTATCAGCATCTCACTGTCCTGTGCATTCACATAAAAACCCTTGCCCTGTTCAGCGGTGACCAGCCCCTCCTGCTCTAACAGCTCATATGCTTTCATGGTTGTGATAACACTTATCTTCAGATCCCGTGCCAGCCCCCTGATAGACGGCAGATACTCACCCTGGGCATATTTGCCCGCCAGAATGTCTGACTTGAAACTGTCCGCTATCTGTTGATATATAGGCACTCCTGAGTTCTGAGAAAGTCTCATATGTACACCTCCTTAAACTGTTCTCAACTGTTTATATGTTATATATACACTATGTACAGATATGTGTCAACAACTTTTTACTCTAAACCCTAAAATAATAATATCTTCATCTCCTTGTCCACGCAAAAAATCCCCGCCGGCACTGATCTGTTCGGTACCGGCGGGGATTTATCTGTCATATTATTCTATTGTTCAAGCGGGCATGTTATCTGGAACATCTCCTCACACACCTTGTGTACAAGTCTGGCTGTCTCCGTGTCTGCCAGCTTGTAATATACCTCCTTGCCCTCTCTGCGGCTCACGATCAGGCCGCTGCCCTTGAGCTGCTTCAGGTGGTGCGATACGGCCGGATCACTCATCTCCATGGCCGCCGCTATGTTGCTGACACATTCCTCGAGGTGGCACAGCATCCAGAGTATCCTGAGCCTTGTGCCATCGCTGAGCTGTTTGAATATATCTGCCATGCTGCTGCAATCTTCCACAGACGGCATGCATTTTATGATCTTGTTCTCATTGTCGCAGTGACAATGCGGCAAATGTATCTCTCCCATGCGGTCTCCTCCTATTCTTTGAAGCTCAGTGCTCTTGTCGCATTTAATACCGCAAGGATCATAACTCCTACATCTGCGAATATTGCCCACCACATATTGACAAATCCAACTGCGCCCAGTGCAAGGCATGCAAACTTGATCACAAGTGCAAATACTATGTTCTGGTGTACAATCCTGAGTGTCTTCTTGGATATCTTCATGGCTGTCGCTATCTTTGCAGGATCATCATCCATGAGGACGATATCCGCAGCTTCGATAGCTGCATCGGAACCAAGGGCTCCCATGGCGATTCCTATATCTGCTCTCGAAAGTACAGGGGCGTCATTGATTCCATCTCCGACAAATGCAAGCTTCTCCTTCTCTCCCTTGGCTGCGATGAGCTTCTCGACCTCATCCACCTTGTCTCCAGGGAGAAGTTCACTTCTCACCTCATCCACGCCAAGCTCGCTTCCGACTGCATCTGCAACCTTCTTCGCATCACCTGTGAGCATGACTACCTTCTCCACGCCTGCTGCCTTGAGACCACTTATAGCCTCCTTTGCATTTGGCTTGACAACATCTGATATGAGAATATATCCTGCATACTTTCCATCCACGGCAACATGTATCTCTGTTCCAACCGATGTAGGAACCGCTGCCTGTATGTTCATCTGCTTCATGAGCTTGACATTTCCTGCGGCAACCTCATGACCATCAACAACCGCTGACACACCGTGTCCGCTGATCTCCTTTGCGTCTGTGACCCTGTTGTTGTCGATTTCCTTGCCATATGCCTCCTTCAGGCTCTTGCTGATAGGATGGTTGGAATAGCTCTCGACCAGCGCTGCCTTTTCAAGAAGATCAGCTTCGCTCATTCCTCCCTCAGGATGTATCTCTGTAACCTGGAACACACCCTTTGTGAGTGTTCCTGTCTTATCGCACACGACATACTTTGTGTATGAGAGAGCCTCAAGATAGTTGGAACCCTTGACCAGAATACCCTTTGCCGAAGCTCCGCCGATTCCTCCAAAGAAGCTCAGTGGAATGGATATTACCAGTGCACATGGACAGCTTATAACAAGTGTTGTCAGTGCTCTGATGATCCACTTGGACCATGCTGCAGGATTACCCATGATAATGTTTACCAATGGCGGAAGCACTGCAAGTGCAAGTGCTGCTGTACATACAGCCGGTGTATAATACTTTGCAAATCTTGTGATGAAGTTCTCTGATCTGGACTTCTTCATGCTTGAGTTCTCAACGAGATCAAGGATCTTTGATACAGTTGACTCTCCAAATTCCTTGGATGTCTCGATCTTGATAAGTCCTGTGAGGTTGACACATCCACTGATGATCTCATCGCCGACATGGACCTCTCTAGGTACGCTCTCACCTGTGAGGGCACTGGTGTTGAGTGATGAAACTCCCTCAACGACTTTTCCATCGATAGGTACTTTCTCTCCAGGCTGTACAACTATGACTGTTCCGATCTGAACGTCATCAGGATCTACCTGCTCAAGCTTGCCATCCTTCTCTATGTTCGCATAATCAGGACGGATATCCATGAGTGCTGTGATATTCTTCCTGCTCTTGCCTACGGCGTAGCTCTGGAACAGCTCGCCTATCTGGTAGAACAGCATAACCGCTGATGCCTCCTTGTACTCACCGAGCACCATGGCGCCAACCGTAGCTATAGCCATAAGGAAATTCTCGTCAAATACCTCTCCGTGTATGATTCCGAGAAATGCCTTTTTAAGTATATCGTAACCTATGACGAGATATGGGATCAGGTAAGCCACGATCTCTATGCATCGCCACATAACTGACGGATTCTCAAGATCCACCATCCCGGTCTTGTCAAGCACCGTAAATGTGACAGCCATGGCAACCAGAAGAACCGCCGATATTATAATTCTTCTGAGCACTTTTTTCTGTTTCTTTGTCATAACATCCTCCTATCTAATAGAGCACAGATCTTTCACAGTTAGCCGTGACTAAACAACCTGCTATACCATAATCCGGCAGTCATCATGCACATGCATAACCGCCTTTGGTTACATAAAGATCTCGCAGTCAGGCTCAACCTTCTTACAAGCCTTAAGTACATTCTTCATAACCTCAGCCTCGTCAGCTCCGTCGTCGAACTCAACGCTCATCTTCTGTGCCATGAATGCCACTGTTGCATCCTTAACACCTGCTACCTTCTTTGTAGCCTCCTCCATCTTTGCTGCACAGTTTGCACAATCAACTTCAATCTTATACTTCTTCATAATAGTTATCTCCTTTTCATTGTTCTCATTGAATCTATGAACATTTAACTGTCTCTTATACACATCTGACGCTGCCGACGACTTAATAG
>ENA-OZLD01000525-OZLD01000525.1-human-gut-metagenome-genome-assembly--contig:-NODE-525-length-9725-cov-18.291417_pt1 | contig 9725 bp, 8 predicted proteins | sample MGYA00244834_ERZ653780 | MGnify/ENA primary metagenome ERZ653780 (study PRJEB26926, sample SAMN06164474) | human gut metagenome | biome: ENVO:00009003; feature: ENVO:2100002; material: ENVO:00002003...
CCACCTTGCGCACCAGGTCGGTGTTCCAGGTAGAAGCCAGACAGGTTCCGATAGGGAAACCAGTGGCAAAGTAGCTACGGCTGTCACCTTCGCGATGCGCATCGATATGAACACCGGCAGGACCATCACACTGAACGGTAGTAGGAATGCCGAGGCGAGGGATGGCTACAGTAGTACCTGCAGCACCCGGCACGAACTTCTTCTGATGTCCGAGCATAGCACCACTACCCACAAATCCATCGTTACCACCGCCCACTAAGAGTTGGGCTTTTTCTTCCAAGGTCATCGCCTTGATTACTTCTTCGATGTTATTGGCATTCAGCTGAGGTGCCGATTGCGCCATCATTGTAGTTGCCATCGCTCCAGTCGCAACGGTAAGAGCCAATTTCTTGTAGTTCATCATTTTGTCGTTTATTTCGTTAGTTATTACTTTTCTGTTCTTTTAGTCGTTTCGTCAGTTCCATGCAGTCCCTGAGAATACTGCATTTCTTCAAAAACTTGCTGCAAATATAATAAAATAAGGTGGAAACGCCAAGCATTTCCACTTTTTTTCTTGAATTCAACAAGATTATTCCTGGATTTAACAAAAGGTATAGGAAGAACATAACATACTATACATATCCCTAACCTAAGACTAGTCCTGATATTTAATCTGGAAGTAATCAAAAACAAAACATTCCTTCCATTTCAATCTTTCGCAAATTTCGTCAAAAAGAAGAAAAAAATAGTCGAAAACCTTGTAGGTATCATATAATAATCGTATCTTTGCCGAATTATCCAAAAGTTGGGTACTAGAATAAGAACTTTTAATAATGAAAGGTATGGAGCAGAGGAATTCTTCCATCGAAATCTATCGTTCCCCAGAGGGAAACATAGAGCTGAATGTAAAATTAGAGAATGATACCGTTTGGCTTACACAAAGCCAAATGGCAGAGTTGTTTGGCCGTGACAGAACTGTGATTTCACGACATGTCAATAACTGTTTTAAAGAAGGTGAACTCGACAAATCCTTGGTATGTGCAAAATTTGCACATACCAAGAAATATGGTCGCCACGACGGCTTTGAACAGGTTGTCGAAACGGAATATTATAACCTGGACGTCATTATCTCCGTAGGCTATCGTGTAAAGTCAATCAATGGTACCAGATTCCGTCAATGGGCTAATTCCATCTTGAAGCAATACATTATCAAGGGTTACGCCATCAACCAGAAACGCCTAGACAATTACAACGAACTGAAAGAAGTGGTTCGTTTGATGTCACGTGCGATTACATTACAAGATCAGGTTTCAGAAGGCGAATATAACGGACTGTTCAATGTCATCAGCGACTATGTTTATGCCCTGGATACTCTCGACAAATATGATTATCAGACATTACTCATAGACAAGACGACTCAAGCCGAGCCGTTCCATGCCACCTACGAAAATGCAATGGAAGCCATCAATGCTTTGAAAGAAAAGTTTGGAGGCAGTAAATGGTTTGCCAATGAGAAGGATGATTCATTCAAGAGCAGCATAGGTCAGATTTACCAAACCTTCGGCGGTGAAGAACTCTACGCTTCGGTAGAAGAAAAAGCAGCCATGCTGCTCTACCTTGTCGTAAAAAACCATTCATTCAGCGATGGCAACAAGAGAATTGCGGCCATGCTTTTTCTTTGGTTTATGGAGAAGAATGGCATTCTGTATGCAGAAAATGGACATAAGAGAATTGCCGACAACACACTCGTTGCCCTGACTCTGATGATTGCAGAAAGCAGAACTGAGGAAAAAGATGTAATGGTAAAAGTAGTCGTCAACCTGATTAACAAAGACAATCAATAGAATTGCCATTAAAAAGCCGCACAACAGCTGTTCTACGCATGCACAACAGCTGAAAGACAAGCGCACAACAGCTGATGTGCGACCGCATATCAACTGTTGTGCGCTTCGAGATACTTACTGTTCCAACAACTTCTATTGTATCTCCGAACAACTTCAGTTACTTCTTTCAGATACTTATGACGCATTCTTCAAACGCCAATAACGCTTGAGGAAAGACATTCAAAGCATTACGGAAGCTTATTCAAATCATTGTAGAAATCTACTTCGCTGTATCCTTTGAGCTTCGCTTATCACGGCGATAACTGCGATAATCATCCAGCGGAATCTCAATATCAGGTTCCACCAGCCCACCCTCACGTGGCAAGGCAAACTTCTGATACTTGATGTTCAAGCCACGCTCTATCCACATACTCTCATAATAGGTCTGGATAGAGAGAATCTTACGTGTTTCCTCATCGATACCCTCCTGATGATAGAGGTCCTCTGTGCGGAAGAGCACAGGCAGATGGTTGCCATCCACCATATAAGTAGTATAGGTGAAGAGGAAGTTGGAGTCCGTCTTCAGATGGATGATGCCGCCATCCACGAGGAAATGGCGATAACGGTTCATGAAATAAGTAGATGTAAGACGCTTGCGAGGATTCTTCATCTGCGGGTCGGAGAAGGTGAGCCAGATTTCCTGCACCTCATCCTCGGCAAAGAAGCGGTCGATAATCTCGATGTTGGTACGGAGGAAAGCTACGTTCTTCTGTCCTTCCTCTATCGCTTTCTTTGCACCGGTCCACATTCGTGCACCCTTGATATCCACACCGATGAAGTTCATTTCTGGATAGAGTTTGGCAAGTTCCACGGTATATTCACCCTTGCCGCATCCCAACTCCAGCACGATAGGATTATCATTGTGGAAATACATCTCACGCCACTTGCCCTTCATATCGAAAGGCACGTCATCTACAACACTATATGGATACTGGAACACGTTCTCGAAACGCTCCATATCCGCAAACTTAGCTAATTTTCCTTTGCTCATTGATTCTTTTTTCTTCGTTTGGGTGCAAAGGTACAAAAATTATAAAAACTCTTATTACAATTACATTTATAATTTTTGATATTTAACCAAATCTACCGGAAATTCTTTTCAGAAACGGTAGAACTGTTGCCTCCATCATCAAAAATGAAAGAATATAGACATCAGTATTGTCCTACCTCGCAACTGATACTCCTTGCCCGTACGGGTCAACCCCGAATAAACGGTATAGCCGTAGGTGCGCTGATTGAAAAGATTAAGCGCAGTCAGGCTCAACTCCATGCCATTCCTGAAGCCATAACTGGTGGATGCATCGGCAAGAGTAAGATTTTTGTGCTGATGATCTGCTATCTGATTGCGATAATGCTCTCCATGCAACTTGATGAACCATGACTTCAATGGCTGGAAGTTGAAAGTGAGATTCTGGGCAAGATTGGTAGAGGAAGAATCGAAACCCAAATTCTTCAATACCATCTTATCCTTATCCCAGTTCAGCTCATAGGTGAAATTGAACCAATCCACAGGACGACCACTCCATTTTGCCGACAACATATAGTTATCAGATGAATAGGCTGAAGGAGAATCGTTCTGACGCAGGAAGCCATCAAACCTCAGATAATCAAAACCTACGCTAACGAGTCCATGCATGAATCCCAATCCCTTACTTACCTTTCCACCAGCCATCAGGTTTTCAGAACTGCTGCTGTTGGAGAAATAGGAGTTGATGATATAATCACCCACAAAATCACGAGCCACCGTAAGATGACTGTCGGACCAGCTCTTGCGGATGTAGGCATTGGCAAAGATGGTAGCAAGAGGACGCTTATAGTTGATGTTGAAGGAAACATGCTTGCTCTTGTCAGCGGTATAATCCACAAAACCCGTATAAAGATTACGGTAATCACGCATCAGCAGTCCCTGATAGAAATTCTGTTCATCCACTTCCCGCTGAGCGATTCCACCGGAAAGCGTAGCCTGCAAACGGGCTGTAAGGAAATAGCTCACGCTGAGTTGAGGAGCAACCTGTGTCTTGCTGGCATTCTCTTTCGCTCCCATCAACTTATCATTATAATAATAAGGTGTAAAGGTGATAGGCATCTGGAAACGGATATGCCAGCCACCCTGATTATACTCAGCCTCCGGCGATGCATAGGCACGGAAGAAGGTCATGCCTATCTGATTGCACATATTACCCAGGGAGTCGGGTACTCCCTCCAGATGACTCTTCATCGTTCTGCTCAATACCTGCAAGCCTACCTTCATCATTACGGTAAAAGGCTTGAGGAAAAAGCCGAGCGAAGTATTGGTATGACTGAAGAATGCTGCCGAACGAACACTTTGATAAGCCGTTTGCTGCGAATTATCAACAGTCAGAGAGTGCGGATTCACCATATAAGCATTATACGTGTTGAAGGTATAGGTTCGCTTACCACTCCGATGCAACAGTTCCAGCTTGTCTGATACTTTATACTTCGGCATCTTGACCTGCTGATAATTAGGATAAGAGCCGTCAATATCCATCATGACATCATTCCAAGCCAGGTCGGTGGAAAGCTGATTGGCAACATACGACTTTTCGCCATTCGAAGTCAGCGTAAAGTCGGCAACCAATCTGTTCTGCTTCTGCTTAGCCTGTTCATCCTCTACATCATAAATGGTTGAATCATTCAGGAAATACTGGGTATTACTGAATGAGGAAGAAAGAAGACGGTCGTGGGTATAGACTATCTGAGAAGACAAATCCGTATTTTTGCCTAACACCCAGAGATTATTGGTTGTGAAAACATGGGTCTGGTTCTTACGCACACGGCTGTCAGAAATATCCGTCAGCTGGTCGGGCGTAACATTCACGTAATCTTTCAGATTATAAGAATTTCCCATCACTCCAGTTCCACCATCCGAAAAGAGGAGATTGCCCTCACCGGTTACATCCGTACCTATATTATTACTCTTGAAGGTATTGAGCGACTGGGCTTTCTTGGCAAAGCGCATCAACGACATCTCGCCTTCCCAGACATTCAGCTTACCAAACTTCTCCCCTTTCTTCTGCTCCATACCACCACCTGCTTTCAGCGTTCCTACCAGACGGCTCTTGGCAGATTCCTTCAGTTTGATGTTGATGGCAGGGTCTTGTGAGAACGACATATCTTCCAAAGCCTTGATAGGTTGATGATTGGTCATCACCTCTACCGAACCGACATCCTTCTGATGGATATTGTTGGTGGCGATGGAATAGCGGCCGCCGAGCATATCATGTCCTTCGATATAAAACTTATTGATAGCCTTTCCGTTATATTTGATTTCTCCCTTATCCGACACCTCCATTCCCGGCATCTTCTTCAAGACATCAGCCAGACTCTTGTCGTTGGCATCGGCAAAGCTTGCCACATTGTAGGAGATGGTATCGCCTCGCTGCCGGATGCTTGGAGCCTTCACCACAACATCCTTCAGCTTTGTAGCCTGCTCCGTCAGGAGCACATGATAAACAGTAGTATCCTTCGACAAAGGAATGGTTTTCACAGCATATCCCATCATCGAGAAATGCAGCACGTTACGACCATCCGGAATAGCATTGAGCGACAGCTGGAAACTTCCATCTGCCTGCGTCTTGGTAAACTTCAGGATTCTATTGCCGGCAGCAGGTCGGATGGTAACCATCACTCCCTGCAGTCCGTTGCCCGTATAGGCATCTTCCACCTTACCCGACAAGGTGACTTGCTGGGCATAGGTCAAAGTGCTCATACAGATAAACCACAGATATAAAAACAGTTGCTTCATAAATTATCTTCTAGAGAACCCATTCCGTTCTCTCTTTACGTTGATACTTATTCTTTTTCTATCAGATCATATTTCAGAGCCTCATCCGAGCCACCCAGAGATATTCCCGTTGAAGCCTCGTTGATACTGTTCCGATTTTTCAGATACTTATATTTTGATTGCAGGAAATCCTTTCTTGTCGTTTTCTGAAAGCGCTTGAATTCCTTGTCCTGTACCCCAAAAGTAATAGGTGTTGCACTAACCTGCTGCATTCCATTGATACAGAAATAGTATTGCTTTTCCCTATCATACACTTCCATAATCAAGCCAGGGAGTCCGCAGAATTTCCAGGGACCGTCACTTACAGGAACATCCAAGGCAAACCAGGCTGTCCATTGTCTTCCCCGGAAGCAGCAGGTAGCCTTTTGGCATTCATGACCGAGCACCATCTTCGTGCTGTCATTTTCCATATTCCATTCCTGCGCATTCAGGGAATCTCCATAAAGATAATATTGCCCCAACAGGAAATCTGTAATGGTCATTTCCCCTTGCGGATAATTCTTATAAATGGTAGCAGTCATTCTGCGATGGGGTATGGCATTGCGCAATTGTCGCCCTTTTAATCCCTTCACTATCGCTTCCGTCAAGAAGCTATCCCATAGTTTATCGCCATTAGGAGAAGCCATCAGAGAATCTAACTGATAAGTATAATAGCTATAGCATTTAGAACACTCCGATCCGATTTGCAGATAGAGCAAGTCTTCCTTGCGCTGTTGTTCTCCAGTCAGCGTATCCGTAAGATATTCATATACATAGCTACACAGCATATTAGCCGTATCTATCTTCTTATTTTGGGCAAAACCAATAAGATAAAAAGTTAAAAATAGAAATATGAAACACTTTCTCTTCATAATTTCTCAATACTATATATCTATTTATATTTTACAAACATTCTAATGGCTTATATTTCCACTTTTTAGACCCAACTCTTTCTATCTGGGGAATATCAATGCCCTGTAGTTGCGTTTGTGACTGGAAATCTCCAAAAAGAAATATATATTGTTCCTTTAAGAATTTTTCAAATGTAGTCTTCTCAAATTTGTTGTTTCCAACGTAAGTCTTGCTAAAGACAATCGGCTCCTTTGACACCTTTTCCATGCCAAGAAGTTTAAAGGCATGGCTATTATCTTCCGTAGTAGCCTCCAAGATCAGTCCCGGCAATCCACATAATTTCCAAGGTCCGTCAGTTATTGGAATATCCATAGCAAACCATGCAGTCCAACAATGACCACGATATTGACAGACTGCCTTTTGGCATTCATGTCCCAAGATTAATTTAGAAGAATCTTGTATTACCCAATTCTGAGCATATAAAGTATCTTCATAAATATAATCTTGCATCAGTAAACCATCTGTTACAGTCATCTTTCCTTGCGGATAGTTTTTGTACACATAGGCTTTCATCCTTTTATGAGGCCACTCGGTCTTACTACCTATCGCAGCATTTATCTGCTGGCGCAGTATTACATCTCTATCAGGAGAAGCAAAAATAGAATCTACCTGCATACTATAATAACTATAGCATTTGGACATATTTTTACCTATCTGCAGCACCAACCAATCCTTGGCTGTTTTTCCAGACAAAGTATCCTGTATATAGGTATAATCATATTGACATTTCAGATAAGCTTCATCTATTTTTTTCTGGGCATAACAACATTCTATCCCCATATAGGCTAAGATTGTTAATGCCACCAAACTTTTCATTTTCTCCATAACTTTTCCTTGTTTAAAATAAAGATACTCTTTGATTCTATTCTCTTTCTATCAAGTCATAGTTACGTTTATCGTCTGACAGACCTAAGGATATACCTGACGTAGCCTCGTCTATGCTATTTTGATTATGAAAATAATTATATTCAGACTTCAGAAAAGCTTTCCGGTCTGTCTTTATCCGTTTTCTATTGAAAACATCATAAACGATAGGCGTGCCAGCATCCTTCTGCAATCCCTTGATGCAAAAATATTGCTGTCTCCCCTTGTCATACACTTCCATAATCAAACCAGGAAGTCCACAAAATTTCCAAGGGCCATCACTCATAGGAACATCCAAGGCAAACCATGCCGTCCAAGAGCGACCACGGAATCTGCAGGTTGCCTTCTGGCAGTTATAGCCTAATATGTTTTTAATGCTATCACCTCCTACAACCCAATTCTGTACACCCAGGCTATCACTATATTCATAATACTGAGACATCAGATTGTCCGTTACCGTCATCATATTCTGCGGATAATTCTTATAGACGCACGCCGTCATTCTGCGATGTGGAAAAGAATTAGTCATATACCCTTCTCGCTTTAACGCTTCTTTAAACAATGCACGAAACTTTGCTTTGCCATCTTCTGTAGATTGCAAGGAATCCGACTGATACGTATAATAGCTGTAGCATTTTGAAACATTCTTTCCGATAGAAAGAAAGAGTAAATCCTCTCCTTTGTCATCATTCTTTATCGTATCTTTCGAATAACAATAATAATATGAGCACAAAAATTGCCGATGATCTATAACCTCATTCTTAGCTTGCAACAAAAGTGCATAAAAGAATAATACCGATATACTTATAAAAAATCTCTTAACAACCATAAGAATATAACCTTTAAATTTAAAGAGTCACCTTTGTCATTTACTGAGCCCACTTTAAAAAGTAAGGCCTGTTTTAAGTGGGTTCAGTTAATTAAAATGATCTCGGTGCAAAATTACCGAAAATTTCTCAAACCGCCAAACGTTTTACATCATTTCTCACATAATATTTGTTCCCGAGTTTATTATATAAAAATGATGTAGGTTTCAAAAAGCCCCGACTACATCAAAGTAGCCGAGGCTTTCCTTCAAAATCTTCTATTTTTTATGTTTCTTCAATCTTCCAATCCCCTATCGTTCGCTTTTGGCTATCATAATTTCCATTCCTATGCGCACTTCCCTGTTAGGATAACCCAGCTGATAGCATTGCAACAGCGGATTATACTTCTTGATGGTAAGATAACCACTCTGGTAGAGCAAAGGAAGCGCTGAAGTCATCTGCTCTGGCGAAACATCAAAGTCATCAACCCCTACACTTTTCTGCTCAATATCCATCACTCCCACATGATACTTCTGCAAAGTCTTGATGAGATAACTTGGCGTACCGGAACTGAACCAATAAGCCGAAACCTTTTTGTTCTTCAAGGCCTTCACAAGACTGAAAGGATTGAATATATCTTCTGAATGATCACTGAAATGATAGCCATCATAATATGACGTAAGTTCACCTATTGTTTCTTCCAAGGTTCTGCCTAAATGCTTTGCCAACAACTCCACATCCGGCTTCATATCATTCAGAAGTTCCGTCTTACTAATACCGCAGATAGCAGAATACTGGTCGAACATGCTGATATTATCCAGGTTGTTGATTTCACTAAAGATACTTAATTGAGAGAACTTGGTAATACCAGTAATAAAGACGAAACGCAACCAAGGGTCCAAGTATTTAATAGGACTATAGAAGTTCTTCATGATCAAACGGAGTTATACCAGATTTTCCTTCTCATGCACGACATCCAGCAATGGAGCATCATACTCATCAATGAGAATGACTACCTTCTGCCCCGTCTGCTTATAAGCACATTTTACCAGACATTCCAAACGCTGATTAGCCTTAATAGCCCAATCTTCCGTACCATAGATTTGTTCCAGCTGGCTTAGCTTACCTTCCAATTCATTGATTAAGTCAGCAGGATTCATGTGCTTTGCCGTACTCATATCAAAATGAAAAACCGGATACTTTACCCATTCCTTCTCATAATCCCCAAGGGCAAGCCCATCAAACAGATTCTTTCTTCCTTATACTTAGTTTTATCCACATACACATAGTTTTCTTCTCGTATCTCAGAGAAGGTTTGTATGCCCACCGGATATTTTCTAATCTCTTCCATAGCTTTTCTTTTTTTATATTCCGCTGCGAAGTTACGAAGAAAAATGCATATATGCAAAGGTTTTCATCGAAAAATTTCAATGTTAACAAAACTAACTCGCTCTAAATTGGACTTTGATTGAAAATCAAGAAGTTGGGCGTTTGCCT
>ENA-OZLD01000538-OZLD01000538.1-human-gut-metagenome-genome-assembly--contig:-NODE-538-length-9600-cov-8.817601_pt1 | contig 9600 bp, 12 predicted proteins | sample MGYA00244834_ERZ653780 | MGnify/ENA primary metagenome ERZ653780 (study PRJEB26926, sample SAMN06164474) | human gut metagenome | biome: ENVO:00009003; feature: ENVO:2100002; material: ENVO:00002003...
TTGCCTGAATCCATTTTCCCTCTTCAGGAATTGGAGCTGGTCCGTGGTTAGGACCCTTAGCGACAACGCACATGTTGTCTACTTCTTTAGAATAGATCATATTCGCTAAATTTTATATTAATGAATATTATAAGTATAAAGTTCTGTACTTAATTCATATTATTTTGCTGAAACATCGGTGCCATCACCTCAATTCCGAGCACAAAAGTACAAAAAAAATCCGGAAAATACCTAAAATTGGGTATTCTTTTTAACTCTTTAACCTAATATTTAGATTTTTTCTTGGGTTTATGCACAATTTCATGTATCTTTGCAAACTGAAAATTGCAATTTTGTAGATTATGATCGAAGTAAAGATAAACGATGCCAAGCTTCAGCATGCTGCCGAGGCGGGCATGGATGAATTTGTAAAGGCTTTCGTGGACGCTATCCGCGAAGCGATTGGTGGTGAACTGACTGCCGAAACCATGGCACAGCTCAACAGCGACCAGATTACTCTTCTGGCTTGGGATATCCTGCATGAGGAGATGATGGATGGCGGAATGGTTCAGCTCATACATAACGGTTACGGTGCTTTCCTCTGGAAGAACCCAACCGACAAGGCGTTTAAAAACTGGGGATTGACAGAACTCGCCAAACTCATCAAGAAGAGTCATTTCCTGTATAAAACAAACCATGAGGAGATTGAGCGCGATCTGACCGATGAGGAGTTTATGGCGCTCTACGAAAAATTTCCTGAGTTTGATGATTTTGACGATGAGTTCGTTGAGAACGAAGAAGAGTGGACCAGCAAGGTAGCCTTCTACATTGATGATCATATCGACAATTTCTGCGAAATTGTCAAAAGTTAATAGTTGATAGTTAATAGCGGCTTCGCCCTATTGCAGGCTTGCCCTATAAACTATAAACTTTAAACTATAAACTTATAATACATTATTATATATATGAACAAGCAAGAACAGGAACTCCGTAAGAAGAGTCCGATACAGATACGCAACAAGAAGGCTTCGTTCGAGTACTTCTTCGTTGATACTTATACCGCAGGCATTGTGCTTACGGGAACAGAGATAAAGTCAATCCGTGGCGGAAAGGCTTCGCTGGTAGATTGTTATTGCGATTTCTATCAGGGCGAACTTTGGGTCAAGGGAATGAACATCTCTCCTTATTTTTATGGTTCTTTCAGCAATCATGAGGCTCGCCGCGACCGCAAGCTTCTTCTCACCAAGCGCGAATTGCGCCGTCTTGAAGAGGACAGCAAGCAGCCTGGTTTCACCATTGTTCCAACCCTCATCTTTATCGATAATCACGGTAGAGCCAAGGTGGATATTGCCCTCTGTAAGGGAAAGAAGGAGTATGACAAGCGCCAGACTCTGAAAGAAAAGGAAGACAGAAGAGAGATGGATAGAGCAATCAAGCACTTTTAGACAATGAAGAATTTAAGAGAGATTGTGAAGGAGAAAATTCTGATTCTCGATGGTGCCATGGGTACTGAGATTCAGAAGTATAATCTTACAGAAGAAGACTTCAGAGGCGATCGCTTCCGCGATGTGCCGGGAATGATGAAGGGCAACAACGATATGCTCAACATTACTCGCCCTGATGTTATCTCTGATATTTACCGACGTTACCTGGAGGCGGGTGCCGACATCATTACGGCGAACACCTTCTCGTGTCAGCGCATCTCGCAGGCTGATTATCACCTGGAAGACTGTGCTAGGGAGATGGCTTTCGAAGGCGCCCGCTTGGCGCGTATCGAATGTGATAAGTTTTCTACACCCGATAAACCACGTTTTGTAGCAGGAGATGTGGGACCTACCAATAAAACTTGTTCCATGAGTCCGGACGTCAGTGATCCTGCCGCCCGAGAGATTACGTATGATGAACTTTTCACCGATGTCTGCGAACAGGTGGATGGTCTCATCGAAGGTGGTGCTGATGTCATCCTCATCGAGACCATCTTCGATACGCTCAACTGCAAGGCTATGATTGATGCTGCCATCACCATGATGAAGAAGCATGGGGTGGAGGTGCCTATTATGATTAGTCTTACGGTGAGTGATCTGGCTGGCAGAACTCTGAGCGGTCAGACCGTGGATGCTTTCCTGGCTTCGCTCTCTCCTTATCCTATTTTCTCGGTTGGTATGAACTGTGCCTTCGGTGCTCCTCAGATGAAACCGTTCATCGAGCATCTGGCAAAGGTTGCACCTTATTATATTAGTGCCCATCCTAATGCAGGATTGCCTAACGAGATGGGACAATATGACGAGACGGCAGAGTCGATGGCTCCCCAGATTGCCGAGTTTATCGATGAGGGTATCGTCAATATCATCGGTGGCTGCTGTGGAACCAGTCCTGAATTTATCGCCCATTATGCCAGAAGTGCTGAGGGAAAGAAACCGCATCAGGTGGTGGAGAAGCCTAAGTATATGTGGCTCTCTGGTTTGGACTTGCTGCAGGTGGATGATTCCGTTCATCTGCCGGTAGATGCCAGCCGCTTCGTTAACGTAGGCGAACGCTGTAACGTGGCTGGTAGTAGGAAGTTCCTGCGATTGATTAATGAAAAAGGTTATGAGGAAGCCATCGGTATTGCCCGTAAACAGGTGGCAGATGGTGCAGCTGTGGTGGACGTGAATATGGACGACGGACTGCTGGATGCCAAGGCAGAAATGGTGAACTTCCTCAATATGATAGCGGCAGAACCAGAGATTGCCAAGGTGCCTGTGATGATAGACTCCTCGAAGTGGGATGTGATTCTTGCCGGACTGAAGTGCTGTCAGGGTAAGTGTATCGTGAATTCCATCTCCCTGAAGGAGGGTGAAGAAGTTTTCCTCTCTCATGCACGTGATGTGATGCGCTATGGTGCCGCCGTCGTGGTGATGTGCTTCGATGAAGTGGGACAGGCCACTACCTATGAGCGACGTATCGAGATTGCCGAGCGTGCCTATCATCTCCTGGTAGATAAACTGGGGATGAATCCGCTCGATATCATCTTCGACCCGAATGTGCTTGCCATCGCTACGGGTATGGAGGAGCATGATAATTATGCCGTGGAATTCATCCGTGCCACCGAGTGGATTCATCAGAATCTGCCTGGAGCACATGTCAGTGGTGGAGTCAGCAACCTCTCGTTCTCGTTCCGCGGCAATACGTATATCCGCGAAGCGATTCATTGTGTATTCCTGCATCATGCCCAGAAGGTGGGTATGGACTTTGGTATCGTAAATGCCAAGGCAAGAATGGATTATAATAAAATTCCTAAAGAACAGCTCGAACTCATCGAGGATGTGGTATTGAACAGAAGAAAGGGTGCTGCCGATGATCTCATCGAACTGGCTGCCGAAATCAAGGCGAAGGCTGATGCGGCAAAGGCTGCAGCCAAGGCAGGCGGTGCGCCTGCTCCGAAGCCTGCTGCACCAGAGTGGCGTAAGCAGGCTGTGGAGGAAAGATTGAAGTATGCCCTGCAGAAGGGTATCACCGAGTTCCTGCAACCTGATATAGATGAGGCATTGCAGAAGTATCCGCATGCCGTGAACGTCATCGAGGGACCGCTGATGGATGGTATGAACCTGGTGGGTGAGCTCTTCGGTAAGGGCGAAATGTTCTTGCCGCAGGTGGTGAAGACGGCACGAACCATGAAGGCTGCCGTTTCCATCCTCCAGCCTCATATCGAAGCAGAGAAGCAGGGTGGAAGTACCTCTGCCGGAAAGATTCTGATGGCGACCGTAAAGGGAGATGTGCATGATATCGGTAAGAATATCGTGTGTGTGGTGATGTCGTGCAACAACTATGATATCATTGACCTGGGCGTGATGGTACCTGCCGAGCAGATTGTGAAGAAGGCGATAGAAGAGAAGGTGGATGCCATCGGCTTGAGCGGCTTGATTACTCCATCACTGGAAGAGATGGTTCACACTGCCCAGGAGATGCAGAAGGCAGGCTTGCGTATCCCGATCATGGTGGGAGGCGCTACCACGAGCGAATTGCATGTGGCATTGAAGATCGCACCGGTGTATGATGGACCGGTTATCTGGGTGAAAGATGCTTCGTTGAATGCCGGTATCTGTGCCCGATTCCTCAATGAGACAGAATGCCCTAAGTTTGTAGCTGAACTTGATGAGCGATACGAACGCTTGCGCAATGAGTATCACGAACAGCAGGCGAAGATTGCCTCGCTGGAAGAAGCCAGAAAAAACAAATTAGATTTGTTTTAAATCGGATAAAAAAGGTATTAGTAAATCGGATAATATGATCAAAACAGTTATTTTTGATATGGGTGGTGTCGTGATCACCCTCGACGAGAATGAGGCAGGCAAACGCTTTGTTGAGTTAGGTATGAAGGAGTTTGCCGAGAAGATGGATCCTTATAAGCAGTCGGGCTTGAATGGCGATCTGGAAGAAGGAAAGCTTTCCGAGGAGGAGTATCGCCGTCAGGTAAGCGAGAAGGTGGGTCGAGAGGTGAGCTTTGAGGAGCTGCAGCATTGCTGGCTGGGCTATATGAAGGAGGTGCCTGCCCGCAAGTTGATGACCATCAGAAATCTCAAGAAGCAGGGATATCGCGTGGTCTTGCTCAGCAATACCAATCCATACGTATCGGCTTGGACGGATAGTGCGGATTTCTCTGGCGACGGTCACCCTATCGGTGATTATTTCGATGCCATGTATCGCAGCTATGAGGTGAAATATATGAAGCCGGACGAGAATTTCTTCCGTTACGTGATGGCTCAGGAAAAGGCGTTGCCGGAGGAATGTCTCTTTATTGATGACGGCGCCCGTAACTGCTGTGCGGCTTCTGAGGTAGGGCTCTTTACCTATTGTCCGCAGAACGGAGAAGACTGGTGCGATAAAATCTACGATTATTTGAAATAATGATTTATGGTGATTATTTACAGTCCAACTGCAAATAATTGCCATTTTATTTTGCATTCTGCAAGAAATAATGTACTTTTGCACTCGCAAATATTAAATAATTAGACAATGGTTAAGAAGAAAAGATGGCATTGTCTGCCTGGTCAGCCTGTTACAGAGCTCGACAAGCAGGTGATGTTTTGGGAAAATAAGGGTAAGCTTGTGCCTACCCGCAACTTGATTAAGACTCCAGAACAAATAGAAGGCATCCGCAAGAGTGGTGTTGTAAATACAGGCTGTCTCGATGCTGTTGCCGAGATGATCCGTCCGGGTATCAATACTCAGCAGATCGATGACCTCTGTATGCAGTATTGCAAGGATCATAATGCGATTCCTGCCTGCCTCAACTATGAGGGCTACCCTAAGAGCGTATGTACATCCATCAATGAAGTGGTATGTCATGGTATTCCTAAGGAAGAGGATGTTCTCGAAGAGGGTGACATTGTCAATGTGGATATGACTACCATCGTGGATGGTTACTATGCAGATGCCAGCCGTATGTTCATCGTTGGCGGCAAGACAACTCCGGAAAAGGAGCAGTTGGTTCGTGTTGCCAAGGAGTGTCTTGAGATAGGTATGGAGGCGGCTAAGCCTTACTCTTTTGTGGGCGATATCGGTCATGCCATCGAAAAGCATTGCAAGAAGTATGGTTATGGTGTTGTCCGTGACCTCTGTGGTCATGGAGTAGGCTGTCAGTTCCATGAAGAGCCTGAGGTTCTTCATTATGGTCATAGAGGAACTGGTATGTTGCTCGTGCCTGGTATGGTGTTTACTATCGAGCCAATGATCAATATGGGAACCTGGCAGGTGTTCATCGATGCCGATGATCCATACGGATGGGAGGTAATTACCGGTGACGAAAAGCCATCTGCTCAGTGGGAGCATACACTCGTGATGACTGAGACGGGTGTGGAGATTCTTACACATTAATATATATGGGCTTAGCCCTTAGTAATTATGGAAGAAAAAAAGGATATATATATATTAGGTATAGAGAGCAGCTGCGACGATACAAGTGCTGCAGTGCTCAACGACAACATATTGCTGAGCAACGTAACGGCTTCTCAGGATGTACACCGCGAGTATGGTGGTGTGGTTCCAGAGCTTGCGTCGCGTGCTCATCAGCAGAATATCGTGCCGGTGGTGGACGCTGCGCTGAAGCGTGCCGGCATCACGAAGGAGCAGCTGTCGGCTGTGGCTTTCACACGCGGACCGGGTCTTATGGGTTCGTTGCTCGTGGGCGTGAGCTTCACAAAGGGATTCGCGCGCAGTTTGGGCATACCGATGATCGACGTAAACCATTTGCAGGGTCACGTGATGGCTCACTTCATAAAGGAGAAGCCTGAGGACACTACGCCGCCGTTCCCGTTCATCTGTCTGCTCGTGTCGGGCGGCAACTCGCAGATTGTGAAGGTGAACGCCTACAACGATATGGAGGTGCTCGGACAGACTATCGACGACGCAGCAGGAGAGGCTATCGACAAGTGCTCGAAGGTGATGGGTTTGGGCTATCCCGGCGGTCCTATCATCGACCGCCTGGCGCGTCAGGGCAATCCGCAGGCGTACAAGTTCTCTGAGCCGCACATACCGGGCTTGGACTACAGCTTCAGCGGATTGAAGACATCGTTCCTTTACAGTCTGCGCAAGTGGATTCAGGACGATCCCGACTTCATTGAGCATCACAAGAACGACCTCGCAGCGAGTCTTGAGTTCACCATCGTGGACATTCTGATGAAGAAGTTGCGTCTTGCCGTCAAGCAGACCGGCATCAAGCATGTGGCTGTTGCGGGCGGCGTGTCTGCCAACAACGGACTGCGTAACGCTTTCCGCGACCATGCGAAGCGCTATGGCTGGACAATCTATATTCCGAAGTTTAGCTATACGACGGATAATGCGGCGATGATTGGCATCACAGGATACTATAAATTCCTCGACAAGGACTTCTGCTCGATAGACAAGCCGGCGTTCAGCAAAGTAACATTCAAATAGTTAATAATCACAAACAAAAAGAAATACAAAATGGAATTTGAAAAGAAAATACTTAGTCGCGAGATACAGCAGTTTCTTTATGGCTCAGGCCTCACAGTAGGTTCGGCAGAGAGCTGCACAGGCGGACGCATCGCAGAGTCGATAATCGCTGTTCCGGGTGCTTCAACCTACTTCAAGGGTGGCGTCATCTCATACACCAATGAGGTGAAGGAGAACTTGCTCGGCGTAGACCACAATCTGCTTGAGGAGAAGACTGCTGTGTGTGAGGAAGTGGCTAAGGAGATGGTGAAGGGCGCAATCAAGGCTCTCAACGTCGACTTCGCTATTGCGTCTACCGGTACGGCAGGTCCTGGCGGTGGCACAGCAGCAATCCCCGTTGGCACAATCTGGCTCGCATGCGGCAATGCTGAGAACATCGTAACCATGAAACTTACTGAGGATTATGGTCGCGACATCAACCTCGCTATCGCTACGAGCAAGGCTCTCCAGATGTTCATCGGCTACCTGAAGGAGAATATGCCGAAGGCAAAGGAAGAGGGTGTTGCGCCGAAGATTCCTGTTACGGAGTAGAAAGGTGTTGCTCTTGCGATTTCCTGTGATGGGGTAGGGAGGTGCGCTTTGTGTGCCCTTCACACTCAAAAACTGGTAAAAATCAGCACAATAGCACATAAAATGCGACTGAAAACAAAAAAAACATTAAATACTCAACTTTATTTAAAGGAATGTTTTGCGGTTTCGAAAAAAGTCGTTAATTTTGCACCCTGTTTGGAATAGGTATCAAAAACGAATACAAAAAAGAAGATAGAAATGTCGAAAATTTGTCAGATTACGGGAAAAAAAGCCCAGATAGGTAACAACGTATCACACTCAAAGCACCGCACAAAGCGTTCTTTCGATGTGAACTTGTTCAGCAAGAAGTTCTACTATGTAGAGGAAGGTTGCTGGATTAGCCTCAAAATCAGCGCAGCGGGTCTGCGTCTCATCAACAAAGTGGGCTTGGACGCTGCCCTCAAGCAGGCTGTGTCTAAAGGCTATTGTGACTGGAGTGACATTAAAGTAATAGGAGAATAAAGTAAATGGCATCAAAGAAAGCAAAGGGCAACAGAGTTCAGGTAATTCTCGAGTGCACCGAAATGAAGAATAGCGGTCAGCCTGGTACAAGCCGTTACGTGACTACCAAGAATCGTAAGAACACTCCTGACCGTATGGAATTAATGAAGTATAACCCCATCCTTAAGAAGATGACTCTTCACAAGGAGATTAAGTAATAATACATAGACTATGGCAAAGAAAGCGGTCGCTACCCTCCGTGAAGGTTCTATGGATGGTCGCGCATACACAAAGGTTATCAAGATGGTACGTAGCCCGAAGACTGGCGCTTACGTATTTGACGAGCGTATGGTTGCCAATGAGGCAGTAAAGGACTTTTTCAAGAAGTAATATTCTCAAAGTTTAGATATAATAGGATGCGTTGAATTTACGTTCAACGCATCCTTTTTTTGTTTGGTGTGGCGCTTTTTTTATTTGGTGTGGCGCTGGCTGAGCTGGTACGCCCTTTTTAAAATCTCTATAAAGTACCAGTAGCATCTCTATAAAATCTCGGTAATATCTCCATGAGTTGTAGTTATATCATTGATTTTCAAGCTATTGGCATCTCTAAAAAATATTAAAAAACCTTTAGCGCTTAAGCCTAAACTTGCACAATTCAAGAATTTTGTGTAATTTTGCACACGATAAGAAAAAAGGATAGCGCATGCTTGTTGTTTTAGTGAGGCTATCTGAAAGTATCTAACGGAGTTTTGATATGCGTATGAATTGGTTTCATCGCCTATCATGGACGCTGTTTCCGGTGAACACTTCTTCTGTTGTGTTTTGAAGAAGTAGAAGCTCTACATTGATATAACGTTTGTTCCGGGGTGGAAGAGGTGTTGTATGTGTTTAAGGGGATGGGTTCGGGCTCCACAAACAAATTAACATGATTAGAATTTTTAGAATTGTATTATTTTTAGTATGTGTATTTGGGGTAATACCCGCGATGTATGCGGAGAAAACAGTAGAAAAAAGCACTGTTAGCACAGCAAATTTTGATTGGGAACCTGTGATGAAGGCAATCATTCAGGTTGAGAGCGAGGGCAACACAAAGGCCGTAAGAGGCAAGTCGTGTGGTGCAATGCAGATTACACCGATCCTCGTAGCAGAGTGTAACAACATTCTGAAAGGACGCAACAGCAAGACGCGTTACACACTTCGTGACCGTTTCAATCTTGAGAAGTCGAAAGAGATGTTCTTGCTTATGCAGTCGGAATTTAATCCAGGTAATAACGTGGAGAAAGCCATTCGTGCTTGGAACGGTGGCAACAATTACAACAAGAAGCGCACTCAAAGATACTTTGAGAAGGTGATGAAAGAGTTGAAAAAGCAATAAACTTTAATGATAGACGCTCTGCAAGGCTTATTCTTGCAGAGCGTTTTATTTTTCTTCGCTTGATATAGAACAAGTGTAGGGCGCAATGCTGAGTCCGATTCGTAGAAATCGTGCAGAAAAGTGTAATTTGTTGCAAAAAAGTGGTGGAAAGATTTGGTGGTTTCCTCAAAAACTACTACCTTTGCACTCGCAATTCAGAAATGAGTTGCTTGCTTAAAGATAGAGTATGCACCCTTAGCTCAGTTGGTAGAGCAACTGACTCTTAATCAGTGGGTCTAGGG
>ENA-OZLD01000556-OZLD01000556.1-human-gut-metagenome-genome-assembly--contig:-NODE-556-length-9442-cov-6.808352_pt1 | contig 9442 bp, 13 predicted proteins | sample MGYA00244834_ERZ653780 | MGnify/ENA primary metagenome ERZ653780 (study PRJEB26926, sample SAMN06164474) | human gut metagenome | biome: ENVO:00009003; feature: ENVO:2100002; material: ENVO:00002003...
TCGGTGCAAGAAACCTTCTGCCGGAAAAATACTGTGCAAAGCCATCGTTTGGTGCACCGATTGGAAATACCATCTCTTTTGCATGTGCCCGCATTGCTTCCTCTTCGTATGGCAAATCTCCTTCACCTGCCTCCCACACTTCCTTTGCAAGATTGAAAACAGCCCATGCTTTTGGCCAACCTGCATAGAATGCGGCATGTGTGATCACTGCAGCAATCTCTTTTTGTGTCACACCATGATTTTTTGCATTTTGAAGATGATATCTTAAAGAAGAATCCGTAATTCCGGAAGCCATCAGAGCAACCACTGTAATAATGCTTCTTGTTTTTACGTCGATGTCCTGGTTATTCCAGTTTTCGCCGAAAAGTACATCATCGTTAAAATGTGCAAATTCCGGTGCGAATTCACCAAGTGTATTTCTTCCTGCTGTCTGTACTATTTTTTCCATATTCTGTATACCTCCATAACGCTATTATTTATAAAGATTTTACCCACTCACTGATTTCCTGTTTTGTTCCACGGTTTAACAATCATTCCCACACAGGATACTTTTTCTTATCTTCTTCTGTTATTTTACGAATCACTTTACGCGGAACTCCCGCCGCAACCACTTCTGCTGCTGCCAAAGCCAATACAAAATGATACTTTCCTATTTCTCTTAAATATTTGCTCGATTCTTTTGCGCTTTCTACAAATTCTGTCGAGGATGTATTCAACAACACTGATAAAGGGATGAACCAACCGCTACAAAGACCGGCTCAATCCACTCAATGACTGCGCCCTTAAAGCTGACCGGTGACTGTCCAAGCATGCAAAGACCAGGGATATCTGATTGTTTCAAAACCCAAACACAGCCTCAAGAAGTGCCAGGATCTTGTCACCAGGTTTAAAAATATCAATACTTGTTGTTCACCTCTTTCCTTTTACTGCAGGGCATGAAAAAAGCACTCTAACCTGTTGTGGCTAAAGTGCTTGTAATCCTGTTATTAAATTATTTATGAGTCAGACAAACCCGAAGTTATTTTTTGCTCATATAAAATATATCAATGGCTTTACTTGCAAACTCCGCAGTGCCTGTACCACCAACATTGTCAATATTTTCCGTAAATTCTCCTCCACCAGCATACATTCTTCCAAGACCGCATAAAATCTTATCAGAACATGTATAAAAATGATCTGTAATGTAATCCTGAAGTTTCCTTACCTGCAACTGCACCTGTTCATCTTCTGGGTCCATTTCTTTCATTTGTCCGAATTCAACAAATAATTGCATAAACTCATTTGCAACAGTAGCTTCATCGTCTTTCGTCCAGTTCTTTGTTTTCTCTTCAAACTCCTTATACTCAGAGGTTTGTCCCCATTGTTCTTTTGCTCGTTTAGAATACTCATCAATCTTTGTTGTATCAAATACTTTAAAATCCATATATTTCACTCCTATTCCTTTTATTCCTCGAGCGAAACTAATAAGATTTTCAAGATGCTCCTTTTTCATCGTAAGCAATTCAATCTGCTGCTCTAATGCTTTGTTCCTGTCAAAGTTAGGGGCATCAATTATCTTTTTAATCTCCTTAAGCGGAAATTCCAATTCTTTAAACAGTAAAATTTGTTGCAGCCTTTCCAAGGATGTATCGTCATACAACCTATAACCTGACTCTGTATATTCAATAGGTTTTAAGAGTCCAATGGTGTCGTAATACTGCAGAGTGCGTATACTCACTCCTGTTAATTTACTTACTTCATTCACCGTCATCATTGTCATTTCCTCCTCTCGATAAGCATACTCTAAACTATTACGTTACGTAGGAGTCAATAGTTTTTCAAAGAAATTTTCAAAATTAAACAGCTTGGTAAATATCAATTTTCCAGCAATACACACAGGAAATTATTTATCATCTGTATTTGTTTTATTGTTTTCCTTTTTCTTATAAGTCGAACCTAAGCAAAAAAATGCGGAACCAAGGCTTAACCATACTATAGCCATAGTATTTTCATTTCCACTCGTTAAGCCTATAGCTGAGGCTATCAAAAACAGAGCTGATACAACATAAAATAAGATTGATTTGTTTATTCCTTTTTTCATAAATAAGAATCTCCTCCAAATACCGATTTGATAAAATGAGATTATATCCACCATTCTGGTGTTAAATCGCCGAGAGTGACTATCCGCTCATTTTCATAATCCATCATTATCTCAATAGTTTTGTATTCTTCTGGCATTAACTGTGTCATAAATTCTCTGCAAGCCCCACAAGGTGGAATGGCTTTTCCATCTCCATCAATAGCAATTACTCGTTTAATGGAATCTTCACCGTTTGTAATCTTATTGCCTCTAAGTGCCTTACCAGCCATTGTTCCTCTGAACTGCTTACGACGCTTTACTCTCTTTGGCATTAACATTATTTATTTCCCCCTTCCTTTACTGTCTTTGTTGGAAGTACTTCACCATGGTAGATCCATGTCTTTACGCCAACCTTACCATATGTTGTATCTGCTTCAGCAAATCCGTAATCGATATCAGCACGGAGTGTCTGAAGAGGAATTGTTCCCTCGCTGTAGAACTCTGTTCTAGCCATATCAGCACCGCCAAGACGACCTGAACATGCACACTTGATACCCTGTGCGCCTGACTTCATTGTTCTGCCCATGCAAGACTTCATAGCCTTTCTGAATGCGATACGATTCTCAAGCTGTGCTGCGATGTTCTCTGCAACGAGCTGAGCGTCAGCATCCGGCTTCTTGATCTCCTTAACGTCGATAAAGAGCTTCTTATCTGTTAACTTCTGAGCGTCAGCCTTGATCTTCTCGATTCCGGCTCCACCCTTTCCGATTACTACTCCAGGCTTAGCTGTGTATAATACGATCTTTACATTCTTTGCTGATCTCTCGATCTCGATCTTTGAGATGTTTGACTTGTAAAGAGTTGTCTTTAAGTATTTTCTAAGGATCTGATCTTCTGCTAAGTTCTTAGCAAACTCGTCATTTCTCTTGTCAGCATACCAGTTTGAATCCCAATCTTTGATAATGCCGACTCTTAAACCATGAGGATTAACTTTCTGTCCCATATTTTACCTCCTATTTCTCGTCAAGCACGATTGTGATGTGGCTTGTTCTCTTCTCGATTCTATATGCTCTACCCTGTGCTCTTGGATGAACTCTCTTCATTGTAGGTCCCTTGTTAGCGTAACACTCTGCTACGTAAAGGTCCTCCTTCTTCATGCCATTGTTGTTCTCAGCGTTAGCAATAGCAGACTTCAAAAGCTTCTCTATAACGCTTGAGCCATATCTTGGGTTGTATTCTACGATAGCAAGTGCTGTCTGAACATCCTTACCTCTGATAGCATCAAGCACAAAACATGCCTTGGTTACTGATACTCTTGCGTATGAAACCTTAGCTGATGGTCTTGTATCTTTGTTCTCATTTCTGAGTCTCTTGTCATGGGATCTATGTCCTTTAGCCATTTTGAAAAGTCCTCCTTTCAAATATTCCTAATATTATCTTCTACCCTTCTTTTCGTCCTTACCATGACCTCTGTATGTTCTGGTAACTACGAACTCACCGAGCTTATGTCCTACCATATCTTCTGTTACATATACTGGTACGTGCTTTCTTCCATCATGAACGGCAAATGTGTGGCCAACGAATGATGGGAAGATTGTTGAACGTCTTGACCAGGTCTTTATAACTTCTGTCTTATTAGCAGCGTTTAAAGCATCTACCTTCTTAAGCAGATGTGCATCTGCGAATGGTCCTTTTTTTAATGAACGAGCCATATTTCTTCCTCCTTAACTATTTAACATTCTTACCGTCTCTACGTCTTACGATCAACTTATTAGACTGCTTGTTCTTCTTTCTTGTCTTGAGACCCATTGCTGGCTTGCCCCATGGAGTAGAAGGACCTGGACGACCGATAGGTGCTCTACCTTCTCCACCACCATGTGGATGGTCATTAGGGTTCATGACAGAACCACGAACTGTTGGTCTAACGCCCATATGACGCTTACGACCGGCTTTACCAATGTTAACAAGGCCATGCTCGATGTTTCCTACCTGTCCAACTGTTGCTCTACAGATAATCGGAACCATTCTCATCTCGCCTGATGGAAGTCTAAGTGTTGCATACTTTCCTTCCTTAGCCATGAGCTGTGCAGCGTTTCCTGCTGAACGAACTAACTGTCCGCCCTTACCTGGATAAAGCTCGATGTTGTGTACCTGAGTACCAACTGGAATATTCTGAAGTGGAAGACAGTTACCAACCTTGATCTCTGCCTCTGCGCCATTCATCAGCACATCGCCAACTGCAAGCTTGAAAGGAGCAAGGATGTATCTCTTCTCTCCATCTGCATAGAACAGAAGTGCAATATTTGCTGATCTGTTTGGATCATACTCGATTGCAGCTACTGTTGCTGGAATACCATCTTTGTCATTTCTCTTGAAATCTATTATTCTATACTTTCTCTTAGCACCACCACCGTGATGTCTTACTGTTATCTTACCCTGATTGTTACGACCGGCTGTCTTGCTTGTTGAAACAACGAGTGACTTCTCTGGAGTTGTCTTTGTGATCTCTGAAAAATCAAGGCCAGTCATATTTCTTCTGGAAGGTGTATATGGGTTATATGTCTTAATTCCCATTGTTGTTCTCCTTTCGGTTCAATTTATTCTCACGCTTTGATTGCGTATACAACTAATGTAATGAGCGGCTATACTGTGCAGCCACCCACAGCTATATCTTAAAGTCCCTCGAAGATCTCGATGTCCTTGCTGTCAGCTGTAAGCTGAACGATAGCCTTCTTGTACTTTGCTGTGTTACCAAGTGTCATACCACGTCTCTTGACCTTACCGTCATTGTTCATTGTGTTGACCTTTGCAACCTTTGTTCCCTCGAACATCTTCTCTACAGCTTCCTTAACCTGTGACTTGTTTGCTTCTGGATGAACAAGGAATGTATATTTCTTCTCAGCCATAGCGTTCATGCTCTTCTCTGTGATCACTGGCTTAAGTATAACGTCATAATATTTGATATCTGCCATTATGCGTACACCTCCTCAATTGCTGCAACTGCTTCCTTAGTAAGAACAAGCTTCTCATACTTGAGAATATCGTATACGCTAAGTGAATTAGCTACTGTTGTCTTAACTGTTGGAATGTTGTTTGCTGAAAGAACAACGTTATTGTTCTTATCCTTTGTTACTACAAGAGCCTTAGGAGCTGAAAGCTTTGCAAGGATCTTTGCAAATACGCTTGTCTTAGCCTCCTGAAGATCAAGCTTGTCAACTACTACCAGCTTGTTCTCAGCAACCTTTGATGAAAGTGCTGACTTCATAGCAAGCTGCTTCTCTTTCTTATTCATCTTAACTGAATAATCTCTTGGCTTTGGTGCGAATACAACTCCGCCGCCTGTCCACTGTGGAGATCTTGTTGAACCCTGTCTAGCATGACCAGTTCCCTTCTGTCTCCAAGGCTTTCTTCCACCACCAGAAACTTCTGAACGTGTCTTAGCACTCTGTGTTCCCTGACGGTTGTTGGCTAACTGACCAACTACAGCCTTATGCATTATATGCTCATTTATTTCTACACCGAAAACTGCATCATTGAGCTCTAATGTCTCAACTTCTTTGCCTTCAATGTCATAAACCTTAACTGATGCCATTGTTGTCTCTCCTTTCCAAAGCCCTACTTACCAGACTTTACTGTATCTTTAATCATAACCAATGACTTCTTTGGTCCTGGAACAGCGCCCTTAACCAAGATTACATTGTTCTCAACATCTATTTTAACTACCTCAAGGTTCTGGATTGTAACTCTTACGCTACCCATATGTCCAGGCATCTTCTTGCCCTTGAATACTCTACCTGGAGTAGTTGCAGAACCGTTTGAACCTGCATGTCTGTGATACTTTGAACCATGTCCTGAAGGACCTGACTTAAGGCCGTGTCTCTTAAGACCGCCTGCGTATCCCTTACCCTTTGACTTAGCAGTAACATCAATCTTGTCGCCAGCAGCAAATACGTCTGCCTTGATCTCTGCGCCAAGCTCGTACTCAGCAGTGTTCTCAAGTCTGAACTCTCTATAGAAAGCCTTTGGAGTTGTTCCTGCCTTCTTAGCATGACCAACCTCTGCCTTACCAGCACCATGTGGATTTCTGATAACTTTCTTTCCTGATACGTCCTTTGTTGTTACTCTTTCCTTCTTCTCGCCGAATCCTACCTGAATTGCATCGTAACCGTCATTCTCAACTGTTTTGATCTGGGTTACAACACATGGACCAGCCTGCAATACTGTAACTGGTGTTAATACACCGTTCTCGTCGAAAATCTGTGTCATTCCGACTTTTGTAGCTAATATAGCCTTCTTCATTTCTGTTTCCTCCTAATTTAATTCACAGCGGATTGCATCTGCAATCATACTAAATTACATCCGAAAATGCATTAGGTACTGTTATTTAATTGTTTCTGCGGTTTGTTTTAAATTAGTCCGCATCTAATTGGGTTTCTTTTGAATTGCTGTCTGACTTTGATTATTTCATCTTAACATCGATGAACACGCCAGCGGACAGATCGATCTTCTGTAATGCATCAATTGTCTTCTGAGTTGGTGCTACAACATCGATAAGTCTCTTATGAGTTCTCTGCTCAAACTGCTCTCTTGAGTCCTTGTACTTATGAACTGCTCTTAAGATTGTGATCTTCTCAATCTTAGTAGGCATTGGAACTGGTCCGCTTACCTTTGCGCCAGTCTTCTTAACTGTATCAACAATCTGTGCTGCTGCCTTGTCGATAAGTTTGTGGTCATAAGCCTTAAGTGTAATTCTCATAATCTGATTTGCCATAAAAAAAGCCGCCTCCTTTTCGCACTTAATCTTAGTACAACAAGCGGTGACTGTACACTCTCCCGTGTGTGTCCTAAGTTAAAACCCAGAACCATCACGTCGTTTCTGTCCTCTTGACAGACGGTTATATTGTACAGTGACTTGTCGCCAGTTTTGTAAATTGACATTCGCTCCACGAAAAACCTGCGTCATATATGTACGCAGCAACCTCCGCTTCTCAGCTATCATGCCACAGCACGTTTGATTATATACTAGGGATTTCTTTAAATCAAGAGGTTTTTTTAATTTTTTTATGTTTTTTTGAATTTTTTTAACGGGTATTTACAGGGTATCACTCGCCAGATTCACTCAGCTTGAATGTCCTCTTCATCTTAATCCCCTTGTTCTCCCATATCTCAAACTTCGAAAAGCTTAAGATGAACCCGTAATCTGTATGGTAACCATAATTCTCCATCGCAAACCCAGGGAATCTGCTTCGAATCGCATCGAGCAGCTCTGCCATATCATCTATCTTATATCCCCTGCCCGTCATATACTCATATGCAAATGTGTCTATCTCCTCCCTGTCATCGACCAACGTCAGCTTTGTCACGCCATTCTCATCGGTATAAACCTTCACTCCACTCACATTATTCTCCACAAATGTATCAAGATGAGTATAGCCATAATTTCTGACATCAAAATCCGGGTATCTTCTCACAACGCCTTCATACACCTGTTCCATGACAGCATCTCTTCCCTGTCCTTTATAATAGGAAGAAACCGAATATATCTCCTTTGCTATATCACCTATATCCGGTATATCAGCAGTGCATTTTCCTCCGGCAAGAACATCTATATACATATATCTCTGGGCGCTGTTCACAAGGATTTTGTCTGCGTCACATGGACCGGCAACCACAACCTCTATATCCGTGAGCCTCAGCTTGTCGAGAAGCGGTACTGTCAGACTGTCCCCCGTTGCTATATATATGCGCTCTGGCTTTGAAAGCGCAGCATCCGCCATAACCTCCACGGCCAGCGCAACCATCGCCGATGACACCTTATACTCTCCGTGCATGCAGTCCTGTATTCTGAACCTCCCTGCACTCTCCACAAAGCTGTCATCGTCTTTGTCGGAATTAAACATCTTGCAGATCACAAGCTTGTCCGTTCTGATTATATCCTCATATATAACAGGCACAGCCTTTGCCTCTATGCTATCACAATCTATATACAGCGCAGCCCTCATGATATCCTCCTTAATAATATGCCACAACCATCACACACACAACAAACCACAGGTTTAATCCAATTATATCCTGCCATCTGCCTTAATCATCTCCATCAGAGTCTGTCTGAATCCAAACTCCTCACAAAGTGCTTCCGCATCCTTAAGAGCCTTCTTTCTCCTGTCCGGAGATACATTTTTCTTCACAGCTCTTATGAGCAGATTTTTAGGCGAATGTGCAATGTCTATAAATTCCATTATATCAGTCTTATATCCACACGCCTCAAGCATATGTCCACGGATGGAATCTGTTGCCAGCGCAGCTATCCTCTCCTTTATGATACCGTATCTTGTCAGCGCAGCCAGTTTATCAGAATGCATCTGTTTATTCAGCTCATGCTGGCAGCAAGGCACGGACAATATATACTGTGCGTTCCAGCAAATGGCATTGTACAGCGCATAGTCCGTGGCAACATCACACGCATGCAGCGTCATGACCATATCCACATCCACATCCGTCTTATACCCATTTATATCCCCAAGTTCGAATTTTAGTCCGGTATATCCAAACTGTTCCGCCAGCGCATTGCAGTCTTTTATCACCTGCTCCTTGAGATCCAGGCCGGTTATATGGACATCAAGCCCCTTAACCTCATGCAGATAATAATAAACTATAAATGTCAGATACGATTTGCCGCATCCAAAATCTACTATATTAATAGAAGGTTTGTTGTAGCTCTTCATGACATTGTCCACGATCTCCGCAAATCTGTTGATCTGCTTAAACTTGTCATACATGGAGTGCACAACCTTGCCATCCTTTGTAAATATGCCCAGATGGGTAAATACAGGGATATCCATTCCCTCTTCAAGTATGTATTTCTTTCTTCGGTTGTTTCCCTGAACAGTTATGAGTTTATTCTCCGTGTGCCTCTTATTCACAGCTATTTTGCCCTTCTTTGAGATCTTCACATCCCACTCCTCCCGGGCCGAGAACATGTTTATCTGTCTGAATCCATCCTGCAGATCTCCGGCCAGTGCTTCTTCAAGCTCGCCCTCATCTATATTCTGGTGGAACACCTGCTTCTCCGTATACCTTTCTATCTGAAAGCACCTTTTACCGCCTATGATTTTTCTCTCAAATACCACTTTTCTATATTCACCGCGTCCGCCACTGAGGATAATCTTGTGGGGATCACTCTGTACCATCTCTTCTATTAATTCTTTTATACTTATATCTGCCATTATTCCAACTTCTCCATTACCAACAATCTGTATCGTCATTAATCTCTGTCATCAATCTATGCACACAGCAGCCTTGACGCAGTGCTTTGATACAAGTATAATCTATAGCTGTCTCTTATACACATCTCCGAGCCCACGAGACTACGCTGCATCTCGT
>ENA-OZLD01000562-OZLD01000562.1-human-gut-metagenome-genome-assembly--contig:-NODE-562-length-9413-cov-4.873477_pt1 | contig 9413 bp, 9 predicted proteins | sample MGYA00244834_ERZ653780 | MGnify/ENA primary metagenome ERZ653780 (study PRJEB26926, sample SAMN06164474) | human gut metagenome | biome: ENVO:00009003; feature: ENVO:2100002; material: ENVO:00002003...
ACGAGATGCAGCGTAGTCTCGTGGGCTCGGAGATGTGTATAAGAGACAGCGCTTGCATCATGCAGCAGTGGTACGAATGAATATCACACGACTTACTTCAACCCTCTGCGCCCCAATGGCATTGAGATGTTTGCCGACCAAACAATCGACTCTACTCGCATTGTCAGCACCGACAACTGGTCATTCCAAATTCAAGCTGCTGATTGGTTGACAGCTACTTATAAAGGCCAACAGTCCCCCTTCTCTGAAACGGTAAAAGCTGGTTACCTCGTACAGTCTGACCGCATCACCCTCACCGCTACGCCTAATACTACGGGCAAGGAGCGCGGTGCCCTTCTGTCTGCTACGAGCACATTTAGCAAGATTGGTACGACGATGACACAAGTTCGCCAATATCCCATGCTCAACATCACTACTCCTTCATGCGAGATCTCTACGGAGAACAATCAGAAGCAATACATCTTCCGCACCTACGTTGATGCTGCGGGCAAGACTTCAGGTTCGGCCAATCCGAAAGTTACCTTCACCGTGTATGCCGAAGGTGCTACTTTGCGCTCTAACGACGAGTGGATCACGGTAATGCCTAAGACGCTCGGCAAAGAGAACGTTTATACACCTAACGAGAAGCAAGAAGTGAACCTCGCCATAGCGGAAAACAAAGGCACTGAGAAGCGTACCGGTACGCTCACGCTTACCTCTAACGGCATTTCAAATACGATTACGATCGTACAAGCCGCTCCTACTAACGACAATAAGTAATCACATATAGCAACTGAGGGGCAGGCCTCTGGCCTGCGAGTAAAAAGCAACGAACTTACTCGCAGGCCAGCGTCCTGCCCCTAATTGCTAAAAAGCCTCAATCAGATATGAGCAAAACACTAAAGGTTGGCCTTATACAACAAACGTGCTCGGCCAGCGTTGAAGATAATAAGCAAAAACTTGCTAAGAACATTGCCAATGTAGCCGCACAAGGAGCCGAATTGGTCGTACTGCAAGAGTTGCACAACTCGCTCTACTTCTGCCAAGTAGAAAGCACTGACAACTTCGACCTCGCCGAACCTATTCCCGGTCCTTCAACCGACTTCTATGGTGCTTTGGCCCAAAAGCATGGCATCGTCTTAGTCACTTCCCTCTTCGAACGCCGTGCAGCAGGGCTTTATCATAACACGGCCGTTGTGTTTGAGAAGGACGGCAGCATAGCGGGCAAGTACCGCAAGATGCACATTCCCGACGACCCTGCTTACTACGAGAAGTTCTACTTCACCCCTGGCGATATGGGCTTTCACCCTATCGACACTTCAGTTGGCCGACTCGGCGTACAAGTATGCTGGGACCAATGGTACCCCGAGGGAGCACGCCTCATGGCATTGCAAGGTGCCGAACTCTTAATCTATCCTACCGCTATCGGTTACGAAAGCAGCGACACACCTGAAGAACAAGCGCGCCAACGCGAAGCTTGGACCACCGTGCAGCGTGGTCATGCCGTAACCAACGGACTGCCCGTCATTGCGGTCAACCGCACAGGTCATGAGGACGACCCTTCAGGCCAAACGAATGGCATCGACTTCTGGGGTTCAAGTTTCATAGCGGGACCACAAGGTGAACTCTTACACCGTGCTCCCATCAACGAAGAAGAGAATGTCGTCATTGAGATAGACCTTCAGCGCAGCGAGAACGTTCGCCGTTGGTGGCCCTTCTTACGCGACCGCCGCATAGAAGAGTTCCAACCGCTCACTCAACGCTTTATTGACTAAAACAGGTATCAACAACACCTCTTTATATATTCTACGCGAAGTGCCTAACATGTTAGTTATGGCGCTTCGCGTTTTTTTTTTGAATAGCAAGCTACATCAAACTGCCTAATTGGGGGGCGGGTTTGTAACCCGCGGCAGCAGCATGTTGCTTATAGTCGTTTAGTGACTATAAGTAGATGTTCAAGCCTGCTGCTGCCGCGGGTTAAAAACCCGCCCCCCAATTAGGCCGACAAATTGCAGTTTACCCACACGATTTATCACTGAGCCACAAATTTCTTATTGACTTATGAATTAGCTGCACTTATCGTTTAATAACAAGCCCTTTTTTGACTGCTTGCACTTACAATGCTGATATCTCGTCAAGCGCGAGTCCTGTAGCTTCGGCTATATCATTGGGGGACATACCCATTGATAACATTTTTTTTGCTACTTCTGCACGTCCTTCTGCACGCCCCTCGGCACGTCCTTCTGCACGACCTTCCGCACGACCCTCGGCACGTCCTTCTGCACGACCTTCGGCACGACCTTCCTCTTTGGCTGTATCTAATGAGTTTTTTATATCACGATAAGCCTTTAGGCTATCTTCGTATTCTCGTAACTCAGCTTTGGTAAATTGGGCTATCTCTGCTTCTTTGAAAAGGCGATCGAACACTTTATTTCGAAGATGCTGAGGCTGACTATCAAGGCGCGAAAGATTGCGAAGCACATAAAGCCATTTGTCAAAGTCTGTATCAAGCTGGTTGATTGGCTTATTGAACTTTGATATTTCAACATACTTAAATGTCAACTTGTCATTAAATACGCGATGGGTGGACTTGTCAAGAAGTCCTACATCGTGATTGATGGACGTTTCCGAAAAGGCTGAGTCGCTCATGTCATAATTGAGCAAGGCCACAACATATACATGCTCAAGTTTGAAATTCCAATTGTCGCCCTTGGAGGCTTGCTCGCGTATCGGGAATGTGGCATAATATAAAGAGCGATCTTTGAAATACGTCTGATACGCGTTCTGCATTTCAACTATAAACTTCTCTCCATGCTCATTCTCGCAATACACGTCAAATATAGCCTTACGCTCAGTATGAACATCTCCAACGTGCTCGCTATTGAGATACTTAACGTCACGTATTACTTGTTCACCATTGAATAGTGAATTGAGAAAACTTATGAGCAGACTTTTATTGAGCTTTGTGCCAAATATGCGTTTGAAGCCAAAGTCTGTAAGGAGGCTGATATATCGTTCTTCTGTCTGTCGCATTGTCGTTAATATTAGAAGGATAAAACTTATAACAAAAGTAGAGAAACCCTTTCTAACACGCAAACTTTTCAGAGAAAACTTTTTTGGGAGGTGGATAGCACATACTAAAAAAGCCTTGCTTCACATTTTGCCCTTAGTAACGTGCAAAAGTTTATATGTGCTTCGCACTTTAGGGCTTTTAATAACAAATATAAACTGCAATTCGTAACAGAGCCATTATCATCAATTATTCATTAATATTCTTCGTTAAATCTTTTGTTCATTCTGCATTAAGTACCTTTTTCGTTAAACGTTTCGTCAATCTCTTGTTTGCTTCGGTTAAATTACGCAACTTTGCAGCAAACTCAATCTTAAATAATTAACAACTGAATGACAACACTTACGATTCTGATTGTAGCGGTGTTCGTATTTGGCTATTTTATGATAGCCATTGAGAGCCTAACGAAAATTGACAAGGCAGCGATAGCACTGCTTATGTTTGTGGGTTGTTGGACACTATTTATGTTCGACCCCGCACAGTACATCACTTCAGCTATTGGCGACAAGATACCCCAGGCAGTGAATGAGGTGATAGAACATCACTTAGGTTCGACGGCAACGACCCTTTTCTTCCTTATGGGAGCGATGACGATAGTAGAATTGGTCGACCAAAATGGAGGTTTCAACTTTGTACGCGACATGATGCGCACGAAGAGCAAACGCGGTCTACTGTGGCGCATCGCGTTTATGACATTTATCCTCTCCGCCATTCTCGACAATCTGACGACGAGTATCGTGATGATTATGATCCTACGTAAGTTGGTGTCAGATCACAAAGACCGTATTATATATGCCTCATTGGTAATCATTGCAGCCAATTCTGGAGGAGCTTTCTCACCCATTGGCGACGTGACGACGATTATGCTATGGAACAAAGGACTTATCACAGCTCCTGGCGTGATAAAAGAAATACTCATTCCTTCTATCGTTTCGATGGTTATCCCTGCCTTTATCCTACAATATTCGCTCAAGGGCGAGCTAAAGTTTAATAAGACGACGAGTCAAAACGTACTGCCCGACGACTTAACGGCACGCCAACGTAAGGTAGTATTCTTCCTCGGTGTAGGCGGCTTGATTTTTGTACCAATCTTTAAGAGTATCACCCACTTACCACCATTCGTAGGCATTCTGCTCGTACTCGGTGTACTTTGGACGACAACAGAAATATTCTATCGCCACCTCGGCCACACCGAAGAGAAAGGAGCTATGCAGAAGCGCGTGACGAATATGCTTTCGCGCATCGATATGGGCACAATCCTCTTCTTCTTAGGCATCTTGATGGCAGTGGCCTGCCTTGAGACGATTGGCGTATTAACGCAATTGGGTACGGGCTTGAATACCGTGTTCGATGGTAACCACTTCTTAGTGACTGGTATCATCGGCGTTCTATCAAGCATTGTTGACAATGTGCCTTTGGTAGCAGGCTGCATGGGCATGTACCCCGTAGCAGAGGTGGGCGACTTCGCGCAAGACGGCATCTTCTGGCAGTTGTTGGCTTACTGTGCAGGTGTAGGCGGTTCGATGTTGATCATCGGTTCGGCAGCTGGCGTAGTCGTAATGGGCTTAGAGAAGATTTCCTTTGGTTGGTATATGAAGCACATCACGTGGATAGCCTTTGTTGGTTACATGGCCGGCATCATCTGCTACTACATGCAGCGCGTGGTGATAGGGATGTAAACTGGGGCCTCTCCCCCTAACCCCCTCCCCGACCGGGGAGGGGGGACAGGTTACCTTTACCTGCTGCGTTTCTAACTGAAAACCAGCAGAGAACTCAAGAGGAAAGAGTAACTTGTTCCCCCTCCCTGGTCGGGGAGGGGGTTAGGGGGAGAGGCCGTAATTTTATTCGTTCTAACCCTACCTAATTTATTACAAATCATTACTTTTGCACGTAATAACGTTATACGTATAAAACTCACAACAATGAAAATAGCACTGATTGGCTACGGTAAAATGGGCCACATGATAGAAGATATTGCTCGCCAACGCGGCCACGAGATCGTTTGCATCATCGACATAAACAATATGGACGACTTCGAGAGCGAAGCCTTTCGTAGCGCTGACGTGGCCATAGAGTTTACCAATCCTACAGCAGCATACGGCAATTACCTGCGCGCTTGGAAGCAAGGCGTAAAAGTAGTAAGCGGCAGTACGGGTTGGCTGAAGGAACACGAAGCCGATGTGCGTCGTGCTTGTACGGAAGAAGGTCACACCCTCTTTTGGGCATCAAACTTCTCACTCGGTGTAGCCATCTTCTCAGCAGTCAATAAGTACTTAGCACGCATCATGAATGCTTACCCCACCTACGACGTGAGCGAGGTAGAGACCCACCACATTCATAAGCTCGATGCACCCAGCGGAACGGCTATCACCTTGGCCGAACAAGTATGTGCCGAGTTAGATCGTAAGGACGATTGGGTGAAGGGAGAAGTGATCAACGCTGACGGCACAACTACGGGTTCGAAGGAACAACCCAAGAACCTCCTTCGCATTGATGCCATTCGCGAGGGCGAAGTGCCAGGCATTCATACCTTGACCTACGACTCACCAGCCGACATGATACAGATTACCCACTCCGCCCACAACCGCAGCGGATTTGCCTTAGGTGCCGTGTTAGCAGCAGAGTTTACTGCCACTCACGAGGGACTGCTCTCTACTGACGACCTTTTCCAATTCTAAAACTGATACGATGTGTAAATGGGTAAAAGGCTTAATGCCTTTATAACCTAAACGCAGCCACAGTAAAGGCGAACATGCTCCATTTGCACATTCTCCCATTTGCACATTCTCTCATTAACCCCGCATTTGCACATTTGCACATTCTCACATTTGCACATTAACTAACCATTTTCATGACCGAAAATAAGCAACAAAATAAACAAGATAAAAAGCCCGCTTGGATAAGTTTTGGCATCACAACGGTACTCTACCTTGCCTTCTTATATTGGGTAGGGTCGTGGTGGGGACTCTTGGTGATGCCCCTCATCTACGACCTTTACATCTCACGTAAGATCAACTGGAGCTGGTGGCGCGAACCCGAAGTAGGCCCCGCCACACGCTTTGTGATGAGTTGGGTTGATGCCATTGTATTTGCATTGGTGGCTATCTATTTCTTAAATCAGTTCTTCTTCCAAAACTTTGTTATCCCTTCGTCATCACTCGAGAAGACGTTGCTCACGGGCGACTACCTCTTGGTATCAAAGCTATCGTATGGCCCTCGCATACCGCAAACGCCCCTTACGATGCCGCTTACGCAGCACACGTTGCCTATCCTCAACTGTCGCAGCTACCTTGAATGGCCACAGTGGGAATATCGTCGCGTGAAGGGGTTGGGCGACGTACAGTTGAACGACATCGTAGTCTTCAACTATCCCGCAGGCGACACCGTAGCCCTCAATCAGCAAAATCAAGACTACTACCGCATGGCTTATCAGTTGGGCGACCAAATGTTGGGCGGGCAGCCAGCTACGCCCGATGCAGAACCCACGTTGGCTTCTGCCTCGTTGCGTCCTAACATGAGCTACGATGAGCAGCAAAACTTCTTTCGCAAACTTTATGCGGCAGGAACGAGCTATATGCGCAGCCAGCCCGAACAATTTGGCGAAGTCGTTTCGCGTCCTACCGATCGCCGCGAGAACTACGTAAAGCGTTGTGTGGGACTGCCTGGACAGACGCTGCAAATTCGCAACAATGTGGTCTACTTGAATGGTAAGCCCAATCGCGAACCCGAGAATGTGCAGTACGCCTACGAGGTAACGTTTAAGCAAGACTTGCCTGAGGACTTAAAACTCGAACTCGGCATAACCGACGAGGACCTCTACACTTCTCGCAATGGTCAGACCGTGTGGATGCCACTTACGCGTGTCGCTAAGCAAGCGCTGCAGCGTCGCCCCGACATCGTAAGCAGCATTCGTCCTGCACAGCCCGCTGCCGATTGGCTCTATCCGCAGAATATGGTGAAGTCGTGGACGACGGCCAACTATGGTCCCGTATGGATACCGAAGAAGGGAGCTACCTTGCAACTCACCTTGGCCAACCTGCCCATTTACGAACGTCCTATCCGCGTATATGAAGGAAATGACCTACAAGTGCGCGGTGGTAAGATATATATTAATGGTAAGCAGACGGATAAGTACACCTTCCGCTTGAACTATTATTGGATGATGGGCGACAATCGCGACAACTCTGCCGACTCTCGCTTCTGGGGCTTTGTGCCTGAGGACCACATCGTGGGTAAGCCGCTCTTCGTTTGGCTCTCACTCGACGGCGACTACGGCTGGTTCAGCGGTCACCACGTGCGCTGGAACCGTTTCTTTAAGCGCGTGTGGGATATAAAATAACTTGGTTAATGTGCAAATGTGAGAATGTGCAAATGTGCAAATTGTCGCCTTTGCTTGTTGAGTTTATAAGTGCATTATATTATTCTCACATTCTCACATTTGCACATTTCCCAAGCATTAGCACATTCTCACATTAGTACATTAGCACATTCTCTCATTTGCACATTTGCACATTTGCACATTAACCAGATGCTTTTCAAACGCAATACAACAAACAATGCTATCGTGCCTTCACGTGCAAGGCAAGTGTGGCGGTGGGTGAGACCCTATGTGGTGCTCATCTGCCTGATTGTCTGCCTGCGTTTGTTCATCATCTCACCCATTGTGTTGCCAGGCAATCGACACGCGTTAGTGAGTTTAACCTACTATGGACTCCGTGTGCCAGGCGAACAAATGTGGGGCTACCACCGTTGGGGTTATCGCGTCCCAGCGAAGCATGACGAAGTCGTATTTACGTGTTCCGATACGCGTGACCGCGAGTTCACACTTACGGGCCGTTGCCAAGCGGGGCCAGGCGAAACGATATGGATTGATCCCGTTCGCCAGATTGTTATTCCAGGACGCACATCGCCCGATGCACGACCCATTCGTATTCCAGCGCACAACAGTAGCATTCGCGTTACCCCCTACAACGCCCGACTTTTGGCCTACTTGATGCAACATTATGAACATTGCAACAATGTGCGCGTCAATCGCTTTGGCCAACTTGAGATGGACGGCCAAACCCTGTCACGCGTCCGCCTCCTACGCGACTACTTCTGGATAGAGATGCGTCCCGACTCCTTCTTACTCATTCCCCACGACAATTTGGTGGGAAAGGTACTTTTTTAGTTGACAAGTGAACGAGTTGTTTTTTAGTTAACGAGTTAACAAGTTGACGAGTTAACAGGTAAGTTTCCCACCAAGAACGTACTTACCCGTTAACTCGTCAACTCGTTAACTTGTCAACCTCCCCCAAAAAACTCGTCACCAAGAACAAACTTACCCGTTAACTCGTCAATTCATTAATTTGTCAACCTCCACAAAAAAAATAACTTGTCTACAAAGATGTTACTCCTCAGCACCGCCTATTTAGCCCCCATACAATATTATGCCCACCTTTACGCTGCCCATGAGACAATAGAGGACAGAGGCGAACATTACGTAAAGCAAACCTATCGCAACCGTTGCTACATCGCTACGCCTACGGGGGCACAACCCCTTACACTACCCATTGTACGCGATGGTGCCGTCCACACCGCTGTGCGCGATATTCGCCTCTCCGACCATGGCAAATGGCAACACTTGCATTGGACCGCGCTCACCTCAGCTTACGAGAGCAGTCCCTACTTTGAATATTATGTCGACGACTTTCGGCCACTCTACGAACAACACTTTGACTTCCTCGTCGACTTCAACGACGCTTTGCGCCAAACGGTGCTTTCGTTGCTCAGTCTTGATAAAAACATCACACCAAGCAACGAATATGTCACCCCAACGCCCGAAATGACTGACTTGCGTTCCGTCATTTCACCAAAGCAATCCCTTGAAGCCGACACAGCCTTCCGCCCCACACCTTATTACCAAGTATTTAAAGAGCGTACAGGCTTTATACCTAATCTCAGTATTGCAGACTTGCTCTTTAATATGGGGCCTGAAAGCCGATTGGTGTTGAAGAAGAGTTTTTTTAGTTGATGAGTTCTTTAGTTGACGAGTTAACAAGTAGACAAGTTAACAGGTAAGTTTGTTTAAAGGCAACTTCCTTGTCAACTCGTCAACTAAAAAACTCGTCAACCCCGTCAACAAAAGAACGAAGAGAATCATGGACTTTCATACCCACAATCTCATGGCCACCGATGCCATTATTAATATGCCTAAAGAGTGGTTGCTCTGTCCAGCGTTATATACGCCACGTGCTGAGGCCACCTATTCCGTGGGCATTCACCCTTGGTGGACAATCGACAAGGACGAGACCGAACGAATGTTGCACAATCTACCACCTGTCTCTTATACACATCTCCGAGCCCACGAGACTACGCTGCATCT
>ENA-OZLD01000572-OZLD01000572.1-human-gut-metagenome-genome-assembly--contig:-NODE-572-length-9313-cov-5.643119_pt1 | contig 9313 bp, 9 predicted proteins | sample MGYA00244834_ERZ653780 | MGnify/ENA primary metagenome ERZ653780 (study PRJEB26926, sample SAMN06164474) | human gut metagenome | biome: ENVO:00009003; feature: ENVO:2100002; material: ENVO:00002003...
AAGTATTTAACCTTTCTTTAACTTAACTAATGTTACCGAAAATTACAGGACGCTAATTTGACAAGAAAAACGCAAAAACTACTTTTAACATGGTGTTACGGAGTGTTAATACTGAAAAATGCACTCTAACCTCACGGTCGGAGTGCACTAAGAGCAATGAAACGTTAAAAGAAACGTTTCGGCTGCAAAGTTACAAAACTTTTCTGTATCTTGCAAATTTATACTATACTATTTAATAATTGCAAATCATTGTCTCTATCGTAGTCGTATGGATAGAAGGTGTTGGCAAGGGCATCCATCTTGTCGGGAGAACGTTTCAGACGCTTCTTGATTTCGTCTTTTGGTTCCATGATGATTGAACCATCTGACTGAAACAGCCAATGCACTTCGCACAATTCTTGATCCAACTCATCGTCAGGTGGGAGTGCTGCAAAGAATCCATTCTTTGGGTTGAGCCAGTCACGTATACACCAAAACAAATAAGCCCTCATGTTAGCGAAAGAGTAGCAGCCTGTCACATCATGCTTATTTCTCACGCCTTCCGAGAACTTGCAAGAGAATGCAGTTAAATACTTTTGCTCTATGAGTCTTGAATAAACTCCAGCACCTTCTCCTATGGTATCAATGAAGGCTTTATTCTTGGAACTCAAACTTAGGTAGTGTGCGACTTGACCTGCAACTGCCATGTGTTCCGCATGACCACCCGAATTATGACACTTGATTTCTGAAACGTAGTTTCCTTGTCGTGGAACATAGCAAGACCTATCTCGCCCCATACCTGCGACATCGACACCTAAGCGTATTGGCTTATGGGTGATAAAGCCACTATCTTTAAGTTCCTTCCATCTTCTATGGGCAATCTCGCACCATTCGTATGGAATGAGGGTATCTTCGGACACCTTCGGAAACATACCGAGAACCTTAACACGAAAAAGGTCATTTGGAGTGTAATATCCACCTTCCCACACAAAATCACCACGACCTTCATCAAACTCAGACTTTCTGATCTTCTGTGCCCATGCTGAGACCTTATCGGCTACCCATTCATAGTCAACTTGTCCAGGGATAATATTTTTCTTGCTTACTACGTTCTCTGCGTTGAGGGATGATAATCTAAACTTCTTGAATCGGGGAGACTTCATGGAGTTGGCTGCATACCCTGTAGTAACGTTTGGGTTGAATACCAATAGCAATCGAGAGTTACCTTGCAGGTTACCCTCGATTGCATTATAGATGGTGTCAGAGATACCGGATGCTTCTGTTACGATGAACATGGTGTTTACAGCATGGAATCCCGACCATGCCTCTGTGTTGTCGGCAGAAGACTTGAAACCTGTCAGATACCATTCCTCATAATCAGTTCTTATACCATCTGACAGAAAACGACCAGGCAGAAAGCCTGCCTTTTTGTATAGACGTGCAACTTCTGGTATCATGATGTTTGTTACCTGTCTTCCTGTTGGTGCTGTAAGGGCAATCTTGGTGTTCTTTTCCAAACTGCCATCCTTGCCGAAGCGAGGAGTGAGGTATAGAAAACATAAAGCGGCTACGGCAGCGATGAAGTCCTTACCCCTTGCAGTTCCACTGGCTACCGTTGTCATTTTGTTCTTCTGAACAGAACGCAATATAGCCTTTTGCTCTTCGTCAAGGCGAGCCTTCAAGACTTCCTTGGCAAAGAGACACCAATCATTGCGCCATGCAATCATTTTTTTTATTGCTTTCTGTTCTGACATACTATATTATATAACTTGTCCTATTTCTTTTTGGATTTTCCCTTGTATAATTCTTGCAGTTTCTTATAGTCCTCACTGCTGTTAACAGAAATTCCTTCGTACTTTTTGACATGTGAATATATATCTGCCAACTTTCTTTCTAAATTGTTAGGAGAGACCGAAATTCTTCCAAGCTCTTTTATATACCCAGAAGATTTTCCTCCTTTTCCATTTGGAGTTACTAGCTTAACGTGGGATATTTCACTTGCTTTAGGATTCATATAGTCATAATGCAAATCAAAACGCATAGAAGTGTTGCTATTTTTTATTTTTACTTCATATACGTCTTCAGCGACCATTTTATACCCAGCTGACATTAGCGATTTTTGAACTTTGATGTCATCTTTGTTATATTCAGACCATGTTCCTCCCCATATCGGCTTCTGTTTTTTAATATCTATCTCCTTTTTAGCACCACCTCCTATTGGGGTTGTGGAAAGCGTTCTTGTGGCAGCAGCTTCAGTTGCCCCCACACTTCGTGTGCCATTAGTTCTTTTTCCCATATTACTATCATTTTAATGTTAAAACTATTTATATATTAAATAACTGGTGTAAAGATAGTCATTTATTTTGAATTAACAAAACTATAACTTCCTAATACTTAGATATTTATCTTAGATTAACTTTGACTCTAACAGAATCTGAGGATTTTTAAGATATTTTCCAAAATCCTTTACTTGCGTATCGTACAAAGTCTTCTTAAATTCCTCATACTTAGCCTTTGCCTCAGAATCAAGAAAGCCGATGGTGTCCTTCATCTTCTCGAAGGCTTTTAGCTTATTCTTGATGATGATGATAGGAGTGATGTACACCGCCTTATTCTCATGACACCATTGCTCAATGACGTTACCACCACCATATACCACAAATCTGAATGGTTTGCCATTAGCAGTGTATTGGGCTATCTGATATTCAAATTGTAGCTCATTTAGACGGTCTGTACAGCCACGTGTCGCAAAGGATTGGTAACCTTTAGGGACACCCATCAAATTCAGCTTATAGAACTTTGGAGCCACATTTAAGTCAACAAATACACCAATCCCCTTTTCCTGCATAGCTCTCGCAAGAAAGCGTTTCTTGTAGATAGCCTGCATACCAAAAGCTATTGGAGTGTCATTCGATAGACTAAAGTTTTGCTCGATGATACTGCCAGGGTTGTACTTCAAAATCTTCTCTGGCTTCTCATAGATTGACCGGAATCTATAATCATCAGTATAGAAGTGGAGTGTTCCCCTGCCATTCATATTCGTTGTTCTTGCCTGCTCACCAAAGCAATAGAATGGGATTTCTATGTACTTGGGTTGAACATCAGACAACAAACATGGTATCTCCAACTCATTGTCCGTTGGAAACAAACAGTCTGGTATATACAATTCTCTATTTTCCATAATTATCCTTCTTCATCATCTGGAAGCTCTTTCATTAACTTCTCGAATGGGTTTTCTACTAATCTGTTATCTACTTGCTCGACATAGCCACGCTTCTTGCCCTTAGTTTTCAGAAGGAAGATGATTGCAGTTAGATTACCTTCGTTCACCTTTTCAACTAACTTGCTTTCAGTAAAGTCAAGAATGCCTTCATCTATATCATCCAACATCTTGGCTAACTTTTCATCCTCTTTTCGCCAGTTATATAAGGCTTGGCGTGTAATGCCCAAAGCTACTGCCGTAGCAGCCATATTGCCGCCCTTCTTTTCGTAAGCAGCGGCAATCTTTTTTAATTCTGTTCTTCTTACCTTTGCCATAATCAACCTTTCTAACTTGCAGATGCTATGACTGCTTTCAAAGCATCTATATACGACATATTCTTACACAACAAAAGTGATTTCGAAAGATGGTCTAATGGTCCAAGTCCAGGAAGTAGATTGATATCTATAGGATAATATCTACCATCTATTCCCTTGCGAAAATCAATTCTTGCGTGAGATTTCAATCCTAAGTAAAAGAATATAGTTCCTGCCAAATTCATTAACCTGTCATCATTCATTGCAGAACAGCATTCCTTAAAACCAACTTTGCAATCTCGTGTTTGGATGCCATTTGTTTCATCGCAATCAATAGAAATCGAACACATAAGTAAATATTTATGGTTATTAATGCAGGTTACCGTGCAATCAGATCCAGCAATATACTCCTCAACAATACTTTCCATTCCAAACTCTTCTTTAAGGTATTTCACCTGTTCCATTACCTCTTTTGGGGTACGACAGATGCTTTTATCCGATATACCAAAACTATCACTTCCATATCTAGGTTTAACAAAATATGTCTTACCTTCTTGTAATGATGATAAATGATATTGTTTCGGTGCTCTAATACCGCAACTACAAAGGAAACGGAAGACCTTTTCCTTATCCTTTACCAATTCGTATTTAGAGAAATCCTCTGCTGTTGTTTTTACACCTTTTGCTCGGATAGTCTTGATAAGAGATTCGCTTGCGGTTCTAAGTAATGCCACATCTTCCTTTTGTAAGAAGTCTAGCTTATCGTTTTCATCTACAACAGCTAGTTTGACATTATCTTTTCCTAAGGCTTCTCTATAATATTTGAAGACGGAAGAAATTCCATAGTTCTCCATCTCTTCTTTACTTGTTATGCTCCAAATCATTTTCTTTTTCTCCTTCCTTTATTTCGATTAAACGTTCACTCGCTAGCTCTAGCAACTTGGCAAATGTGATGCTTGGAGATTTAATGCCAAACTCCTTACCTATGTCCTGTTGAATCTTAAGCAGGGTCTTCTCGTTATCTTCTTCGGAAGCTAAAACGAGAGCATCGCTTTTGCGTGCTTGCTCACGAATGTCTCCATACAATGTGTCCAGACTAGCAAATGAACTAGGGTAGAGGATGATGGTGAATACGAAATTCTCCTGCATGGCATATACATCTATACCCTCTGTGCTTATTGGCTTAATCTCGTCAATGTTCACATGAGCAAACTTCTTGAAGTCGATAGATTGAATTGATGCAAACAACTTCTTCAAGATGCTAACATTAGCTTCATCATGAAGGGAGTTGTGAGATAATTCAATAGCAATAGCTTCATCATTTGTAATCTCGCTTTCTTCTACATATAAGATGCCTAGCATTTTATAGTGCAGTTTCTTGCATGCCCTCAAACGATGATTACCGCTGATCATGATGTATCTACCATTATCCTTCTTGATACAGGTAGGCACACTACTCAATCCAGACTTAGCAATGTTGTCTGTCAGTTGGGCGAAGTCTTCACCCGACATTTCATTTGCATTGATTTCTACCTCATCTATGAGGTTTATATCAACTTTTGCGTATTTCCATCTATCTTCATTTTCCATTCTTCAACGATTTTTGATATTTCTCAATGATTTCTTTATTCGTAGGGTATATCCCAAGTATTCCTTCGTAAGCAAGATAAGATGATGTGCAGTGTTCCTTCACTTTCTTGTACACGCCACGATATTTCATGCTCACTGGCTTATGGGTATAAGCGCAGGAGATAACCTTCTCGCAAAGCTTGTGCATTCTTCTGCTCAAATACCTTTGAACACCAACGGACTGAATGCAATACAATATGAGTTTACTCAATCGAGGGATAGCATTATTCGTACAAAAGTCCGTCAACTGAAACAAATCATACCCATTGTGCTGAGGTAGCGTAAAGCCAAATCCACCTAGAGTATATTTATCGTATTTTACCGCAAAAGCATACGTGCATACGCTACATTGGTCCACCTTCTTGATATACTTCTTTTGTAAACAATGAAGGAGAGAAGCATCTACTCGTTCAATCTTTAGCTTATTTGCGTCTGTAATCTCCAAATCATCTGGAGGAACAATCTCGTTGCATTCGATTCTGTATGAAGAATATGAGGTGCTTGCATTATTTTGTGCAGTTGGCTTATTGCAATAGAGGAACCTTCCTGCAGACCGTCTTTCACCACTTGAATTATTCCACATAGCTATCTTATGCAGGTTTCTCAGATAAGGGCTGTTGCTGAAATAGTAGAAATAACTATCACTCGGAATACTTTCCACAAGATTATAGTAGTCGTTCCTTGCAACAGAAAAATCTGATTTCAAGTCACTATTTTCAGAAATGAGTTTGAATGCTCTCTTCTGCTTCTTCTCTATTCTTCCGTAATTAAAGAAGATTACCTTCTTATTCTTGATGGCTTCTTCTAGTGTTCCAACATGGAAATCACATGTAGTGAGCAATCTCATCAATCGCTCATTTGCCTCCTCGGTTTTCTCGATTGATTCCCTTGCCTTAATTTTCAATGCTTCGAATACAGCACTATTTCTTGCCGATTCACTCATGAAATACTTTTGCAGTTTCACGGCATAAAGAGCTAGCGCAAGCTGTCTTGATGGTGTAGGATTATTATAGTCCTCCAACCATGCAAGCTTATCCTTATATGTTAGTGATGTTTTACCATTTGCCAACATATAGAGCAGATAGCAGTAAGCATCTTGACAATATATAGATACTTCCACCTTATCAAGGAAGAATAACTCATAGTAATACATAAAGCCATTTACTATGCAGATTTCCTTGTGTCCGTTATCTTTTACAGCATCATATAGAGCAGAAACCATTTCAGAATTGTATGGCAAAGGCATAGTCATAAAAGCTTCTATTGCGCTATATGGATTACCTTGATATAGGAGTGGGCATAACTCATCTGGAGTATCATATTTAAGCCCCGTAACCTCACAAAATTGCTTGTAAGATGTTATAGATTGATAATCTTCCAATTCGTGGCTTATAGCGTAATAGAATATGCGATATGCAGAATACACACAATTCATGGCACGATAGAAATCATCAGTTGCATGAAACGTTCTAAATTCTATCGTCTTCGTCTTGAAATATGCAGAAATATTCACTGCATGACGAATGAATCCCTTCTTAGACTGATTAGTGAAGAGAGTTTGTAAATCATCAAACGTCTGTGCATTTTTTACTCCTTCGAAATATTTTTCTGTAGGAATAGGTTTGGCATTGAAGATGTTTTCATCCCAATCTGAAATTTTGGCATATCTTTTAAAATATGGATAGCAGACATAAAAGAATAGATATACTTTCTTTAGCTGATCGACAGACAAATCTCCTACGTATATGTGAACATGAGTATCAATGCTCCACTTTATCTTTCCACCTGCAGCAACCATTGATTCATATACAGAACGGAGGTCATGCAGCTCTTTTAGGCAGCAAAGATGTAGTGGAGGGGTATTCACCTCTCCACCAAACTGCTTATTGCTTGAACAATCGGTATTATCAATGCTCTCTTCCTTGCTCCAGGAGTAACCTTCGGGCAAAGTTACCTTCGCCCTTTCAAGATTGCACATTTCGATTTCAATACCAAATGTTCTGTTTCTTATGTCGCTATCTACATTCATGAAGCATATCTATTTCGTTTTCAATACCTAATTTATGAATAGTTCTTCCTGTCTTTCGGAAGTCAATACCTAAAGCTACACTTGCAAGTGTAATGAGGGATGATGTAACTGGAAGCTCTACGCCTATATGGTTGGCAATACTTTCCATCAGTACCAATCCCTCGGAAACGTCTTCTGTGATGTAACGTGAGTGAACAGATGTTGGGCTGATGGCTCTATCACTAGATTCTGAGTAACGATGCAAACTCTCTATTGGGGCTGACATATTGAAACCTCCTGCTTCAAATACGCTTGTTTTGAAAAAGCCCAAGTTTTTTAAGACTTTCATCTTTTCTTCGTCAAGTCTCATCAATAGATTGATAGTGGAGTCATTTCCTCTTGCGTATGCTTCACGATACATACAGAAATTTCCCTTTGAATATTCTATTCTCGGAATACTCATAATTGAACCTACCGTATGCAACACCATATTTGGATTGAGTAATGCAGATTCAAGCACGCAATATTTTCCTATAAAACCTTTGCTAATTTTATGCAGTTTCTCCATGCAGGTATCATGATTAGAAAAGCATGATACAGGAATAACTTCATGCCTATAGCCAACACGAAAAACAACTTCGTTTGGTTTATCATTCAACTCTACTCGTCCTTCCAAATATGGACCTGTTGCTTCTACTAACATTGGTAGTTTTCTGCAATGTTTCTCAAAATAGAAGGAGGATGCGTAACTACACACGCATACAACAATCTGATCCTTGTGAAGGTATTGATGTATACGTTCTACTAGACACTCATAGAAGTTACTCTGAATAGTACAAAATATAACTTCTGCTTCTGCAACCTTGCTGAGGTCTTTAGAAACCTCTTTGATTGCAGTTTCTGTATAAGTTGATTTCTCTTTAAGAAAAACCCTTTTGCCGTTCTTGATAAGTCTATCAAAGGCATCTGATTTGTATGAAGATGTCTTGAGGAGTGTGACTTCATGACCTTTAATAGAGAGGTCTGCGGCAAAAGCTACTCCTACGTTGCCCGTTCCTATAACTGCTATTTTCATGCTCTTTTATTTTAATTCTACAAAAATAGAGCGGCTAGAGGGACTCGAACCTTCGACCTTCACATTGGGAATGTGACGCTCTGACAGGCTGAGCTATACCCGCAAAAGAGCGGAGAGTTGGAACCGCACCAACGACCTCAGTGATGGTATCACTGCGCTCTACTAACTGAGCTATCTCCGCTTACAATAACAATATTCTATACACACAAAAATGCTCGTCTTTCCGAGCCGCCAACCCTAGTGGGTATTCCGATGGAAGGAGGAATGCCTAAAACAAACTTTGCTCCGAGTAAACAGGATTCTTGGAAATTCCAAATTCCTCGACCTGTACTTCCAACTTTTCATTCAGCCATTTTGCCACTAGGTGGCGATGGCAAAACTCATCTGGCTTTTCGAAGCAACATAGAGCTACATCTTTTCCATTTGCCATTTTCTCTATTGCAGCGAGAAATGCTTTTGGGTCCCGATGAGCCAATATCTCAGAATTGAAACGTTGCACGTAATCTTCTTCCGATTTGGAGTTGTGAAGAATGTCCCATGATGGTGACACGTACTTGTTTGATAATCCTGTAAACCATTTCGGAGGATAGAGGGCAATGCCGATCATCATGATACCAGCTTTTGCTAACTTAGCTCCGTTTGAGAAGTATGATGTATAAATCTTCATTTCTTTTGTAACTTTTTGCAAAGATAGATAAAATTATTTAATCAACAAATAGTTTCTTGAAAAAAGTGAGAAATTATTTTCAAGCGTACATTTTCTTAAGAAACTTCTTTAGATATTCGTTATTAATATCCTTTAGTGGAGTAGGGGAGAATGAGGTATCTCGCTCTACTGTTAAGCCTAACTTTGTTGTTAGCCCCTGCAACTCGGTTAAGCTTGTGTAGCCGTACTCGCCTTCACCACTTCCGTTGATAGTGATTCCGTAGGCGATATTGTTCTCTAGGTCAGCTTCCAATATGAACCAAGACCATGCACCAATACAAAGGAAGGACTTTGCTTGACAGATGGCTTCTTCCTTTTTGCCATCCTGTGAGTATAGAGGATATTTTTCCAGTCTCTTCTTAATTTCTTTCGTAATCAGTTTCATTGCTCTTATCCTGTC
>ENA-OZLD01000576-OZLD01000576.1-human-gut-metagenome-genome-assembly--contig:-NODE-576-length-9280-cov-4.134851_pt1 | contig 9280 bp, 8 predicted proteins | sample MGYA00244834_ERZ653780 | MGnify/ENA primary metagenome ERZ653780 (study PRJEB26926, sample SAMN06164474) | human gut metagenome | biome: ENVO:00009003; feature: ENVO:2100002; material: ENVO:00002003...
ACTACTTTTTATTGGAAAACATGTACCGTGCGATGATAATCTTTTGGTTAACATGTCTGGTGGGCTATCCACGGACTTCCGCACCTGAGCCGAAAAACAGAGACAAACCAGACACTCACCATGATAATGATAAGCCAATGCTTGAAATAAGAAGATGTGAAGAAACATTTGCTATGATACCAAGGCAGGTGGAGGAATAGGTATGCAAACATCCCCTTTGTTGACTGAGGCTGCTGTGGTTTCAAAACTGTTTCTGTAGGTAACGGTTCATGGATGACCACAGTCGTAACGGGTGATGTAGCGGTATTGCGGTTCTTAATAATTTCCATTGCTTCAGTCAAAAGGGCTTGATATTTATTCAACAATTCCTCCGCTTTCGCCAGTTTGTTATTCTCTTCACCATCTACTACAATCTCTGCTTTATTCTCTTTGAGATACTTTACTAAAGCCTCATGGATGGCACTGGTAGCGTTGAATTGATGTCTGAGAAAGTTGTATTCGCTGTCAAAACCATCTTTTTGAGCTATTACTCGTAGATAACCATTCTGCTGATTGATAAGCCCAGCAAGATTGTCTATTTTTGAAATAAGTTCATCAAACGAGGTCGTGGGCTCGTCCTTCAATGGAGTGAGTCTGTTTTTTGCCATAATTTATCTTTTACGTTTACGCGGTATATAATTGTTTTTCTTATCTCTATCCTTGTCCTCGTCGTCATCGTCCTTGGAGCTGGAACCTCCCCCACCACCAGATGATGGTACGACATGCGGCTGCAACAGCATTTCTGCTGCGGCTGCACCGATGACATTGGCATTCTCCAATAATTGATTGATACTGTCGAAGCTCAGCGAATGGTCTATCTTTCCACCTGCAAAGGTGACGTTGTTTTCGTTGTCGGTGAAGGTCACTCCGCAAACGCTGCCATCGCTGTCTCGGACAAAATCCAGTGAAATGCCCTTGGGCGAAAGTACCTTGCATAAATCTTGCCATGAGCTACAACTTTTCAGGGATGCGTTTACCTCATCATAGATACGATACTTGATGACATCCTTGCCCTTCAGACGTTCACGACGGACATTCTTCTTGCCTTTGCCAAAGGTGAGTCCGTACTCTCTGGTCAAAGCCTTGGTAATGGCGGCAGACTTGCGGAAGTTACAGTCTCCCATAATGGCATCGCCCTCGTTATTGACTCGGTTATAGACAATGTGAACGTGAGGATGTGGCTGATCTTGGTGGCGGAACACAACGAACTGCGTGTTGACGATTCCCATCCTCCGCATATACTCTCGGGCAATCTGTGCCATCAGGTCATTTTTCACCTTTTCCTTATCGTTAGGCGAGAAGCTGAGTGAGATATGACCGACGAAGTTTTTGACTCCAGAACGGGCTTTTGCCTGTGCCTTGAAACTGGCAGTGATAGCGGCATTGGAAGTAAGACTTACTCCATAGGATGCCACTACAACTGCATCCTTCTTCACTATGTCGTTGGCATAGTTGACTAGTCCACCGAAGTTGTTTCCTGTATGAATCTTTGCTATCATAGTTTATCTTTCACTTATTCGGATTAGTAATTCATCGATATCATTTGCCAGATGCCGCACACGTTCTTCCATTTGAGAGAAGTGATAGATGTGTGCCTCGTGTGCCAGTTGATTCAGGTTGTTTGACATGCCTGTAAGGGAGCGAAGCAATGATGTCTCCTCTTTGGTAAAGGGTTCCTTGACATAGCCGTTGACGGTTAACTCATAAACCAACGTAGAGAGGGACATGCCTGTACGCCTACGTTTGTTCAACAGTTTCCTGTAGCTCTGTTCGTCGAAATAGACCTTGACAGGATGAAGCCGTTGCTCGCTTTCGGGCTTCCTTGGACGACCGCCTTTGTTTGGGGTTGGGGTATTCATGTGTTCGAGGCGTTTAAGTGAGACATCTGGCATTTTCGGCTTTCTGAGCCGTGGTTTAGTGGGACACAAAACCTATACTTGCTCCCCCAACCCCCAAATAACATCCTGCCGTTTCTGAACGATGTTGTGTGGGGTGTCAGGTCACGCAATTGGGCTTTTTTCTTCTCGTCTGCTGAGGACGAGTTTGTTAAGATGATGATATTTGTCATTGTTATAAAAGATTTTTTGCCAATCAAAAGAAAAATAAAAACGCTTTTCGACTACTGTCCTGCCGTTGATAGTTGTTGTATTTTTGTTGAGCGATTACTTATCTGTAACCTATTGATATAATATATTTTATTATAAATCTTCATCGAATCAACAAATCAACAACGCAGTGGTTCCAAGAAATCCCGTTGGACGGTGTAGTACCTGCCTGTTCGTTGAACAGCCATATAGTTTGTGGCATTGGTATAGTCGATGTTGTAGGTCGTATAACGGTAGGCATTGGCGGCTGGTTGCAGTTGCCAGCGTTCCTTCAGCACCTTCAGGATTTGCCACTTCTCAATCTTAACATGTGTGTTCAACAGGAGTGCATGAATATCATTGGGACAGAAACAGTATTGTGTCAGGTTGTTCCGCTCCATCACATCCAGGCAAAGTTCCACCATATCCAGTTCGGCACGTGGTCGGTTGTGGCGAATGATGTTGTCAAGAGCATCCGTATGGATAAGCGCAGGATTGAACCACATTCGGCTTTCTTTTTTCGTTGACAACACTCTTTCGTGTTTCAAGTGGAACAGGAAGTGAGGAACCTCTGCTTCAAGATGTCGCAGGAAATCAGGGTCATCATTTTCCAACGGCTCCACCTTACGAACCCAATAGCGGATTTCCTCCGGGTCAATAATGACTGGAAAGGATTCATTATTGGAACACAACACGAACTTGGCAAAGAACTGAACCTCGTTTCTGTCCTTTCCTTTGGCTTCCATCTTATAGGTAAGAGCTGTACTCAGGTTCTTCAGTCGCTCGGAATCTTCCCTGCGACTTAACAATACCTCATCTACAAGGATTAGTAACTTACCTGCCCAGTCTGCATTGAACTGGCTGCGAAAATCCTCATTCGTATTGAACGTGACATTGTCTTGAAAGATCAGTTTGAGGAAATTGAGGAAAGAGGTCTTGCCTGTATTACGCTCCGTAGAGACCAACAGGAGAACTGGAAGTTTCTGAGTCGGTTTCTCGTAAAGGAGTTGCAGGTAATCCATCCCTAACCCATACTGTTCACCGAAGATGTGTTCCATCAGCGATTTGATACGAGGAAACTGACCTGCTTCAAGTTGGTGTGTAATTGGTTCATACAGATTGTAGAAAGTTCCAACCTCTCTGTTATAATCCAGATGATTGGGAACCGTACAGAAGCCATCGAATTTTGGTATATCGGCTATAAAGTTCTTGCCGTAGTCCTGTCGTAGGGCTTCGATGCTCCACGGAATACGTCTCTTTACGGTTTCCCCATTGACCAGCGGCTGGTCCACTATCTTGTAATAAGTAGTGCCAACACGAATAAACTCGTCATTCTGTTCCATAGATTATTCTTTCTTTTCTTTGTTGGCTTCTGCTTCCTTTGCCAATGCAAGTGCCATGTCTGCATCAACAATAATCTTCCGTCCTATCTGGGTGATAGCCGCATCAATGATGCCGCTTCGTTTGATACGGTTGGCGGTCGGTACACTACACCCAAACACCTGGGCTATTCCCTCTATCCCATAGAAGGTGCGTTTCTGTACAACAGGTGTTTGTTCGTTTGCCTTTGCCTCCATGCTGCTGTTGAGCAAAAAGGTCAGTTCCTCGCCCGTCATCATGGCGATGGGCTTCTGGAGGAGTTGTTTGATGTCAAATTGATTTGCCATAAAATTCAATATTTTTAGAAGTGTTACATTTGAGGCATTTTGAGCCTCGTTTACATTCTCTGAAATCAAATTCTACGGCAAAGGTACTATGGAACAAAAAGGTTGTCGGTCGGCTTTATTTGCAAGAAATAAAACCGACCGACTTTTAACTAAATAGGAGGAAAATGTAGGGTCTCAACCGACTTCGATGAAGATTTGAGTCCATTTATCGATAACACGTTTGGCTCGCTTATAGCTGTCACCATAGGGCGAAGAGTTGAGTGTGAACATCTTCAGCTCACCATATCGCTTCTGCGGAATATCATGACCTGTATGTTGTCCCGTGAACTGCTCAAGGGCTCGGTGAAAAGTCATATAGGGGATGCTCGCTTCTATCTTCCTTGCACGTATCAAGGCACATAGCAGATAGGCAAGACAAATACCATCTGTATTCTCATCAAGAAACTGGCATATCCTTTTCTTTAGAATAGCAACGTCACCAATCAGAATTTCATCCAACGTGCGGATAGATTTCTTTTTCCCTCTCTTCCCTTTTGCCTTGTGCAGAGCAAACATGACATCCTTCCGGATTTCCGGGTGGCTATCCTCAACTGCATTCTCCCAAGAAGCTTTGGTGTCAGTTCCCATTTCCATGCTATGATGAACGAGCATGTGGATGCAGTTGTGAACCAATGTCAATCCGCTCTCATCTACTTCTTCTTTGGTCAATACGCCATTGAGGATTTCCGTCATTAGAACAAGTCCATGGTCAAACACCACGAAGTAGTACATACAATAGGCCAACGTGTCTCCTTGGTTTATAATCCTGTCATATAGGTTCGCCAAAAACTTTGGCAAGAACACGGCATGGGAGAGTATGAAGATGTCTGCGAAGAAAGACAAAGCATGGTACAGCTGCTTGCGCTCCAATTTACTGAGCAACATACAACCATTGGAGTTTCGTGCGAGTTTATCCAGCTGTTCGATGAAATGGGCTTTTATGTTTTGTGGCAGACGGTTCCATGTTTCAACTGGTGTGCCAGACTTGACCATCAGCAAACCCTTTTGGCATGACTTATAGATATCCACCTTTCCCGTCTTCAGATTGATGCCTAGCCATAACTGGCGGTTGACGATGCACTGGGCTATCTTCTCGGTGTGTTCGCCTGCCCACTGAACATTTCCAGACATCATGCGCTGGAGTTGGGATGGATTCTGTGTGAATAAAGGAAGGAACAAGTCATAGAAGGACTGCGCTTCCAGTGGAACGCAATCCTTCATCATGGCATACATGTTATACAATGTGGTGAAATCACCTTCAGCCACCTTGCCTATTTCTCTTTTGAAATCAGCATAGACAGCCTTGTTCTGATTCTTCCATGTGTGGATGAGCAGGTCTGTTTTCTCTTTTCTCAGCGAGAAGTCTGGCAATATCTTTGAAAAATTCAACTTAAACATGACTCTGTAGATTATTGGTTAGACGACTTCAGTTTACCTAAAAGCAGAGAAAGGTCCTCCTCAGAGAGCTCAGCAAGCTCAGCAAGCAGTTTTTCACGCTTGGAGCGCATCGTGTTCAAATCTAACAGCTTGGAGTTGTATTCCATCTGTTTCTCCAATGGATATGTATCAAGATAGATATGTGTGATGGCATGTTCACCAGTTGAATGTCCCATGCTCTCTGAGATGTAATCCACTTCCACACCTGCGTTATGAAGGTTGGTTGCAAAGGAGTGGCGACACCAAGTTCCAGATGGCTTGATGGACTCGTCCCATTGAAGAACCTCATGACAGACATTGTCCATCCTTTCCCGTACATTTTTATTCTCCTGTTGCGTTCTCTTCCTGCGGTCTTCCTCGGTTTCTGCACCATTGAATATCTGAGGGAACACATAGCCGTCATGTGTAGGCGGTGCTGCAATCTCATCAAGGATGCACTGTAAAGGTTCGATGATAGGGATGATGACCTCAGAACCGTTGGCACTGGTCTTTTCCGTTTTCTTACGGTTGAAACGGAATGCCTTGCCTTCATTCTGGAAATAGTAGTTGTCGTATTTCAATCGGGCTGCATCAGCCATGTTGAATCCGTTGCAGAGATATTGCACCAGAAACAGGCCAAGCGAAAAATGCACTGATGCTGTATATGACTCGCCCCAATGCTCTGGGTATTGCTTTGAAATAAAGAGATTGTAGAGTTCTGTCATCTGACAGACACGGAGATAGCACTTGCGCCTTTTGGCGCTTGGAGGAATACTGACAAGTCCCTTCTCTTTTTTGTTTGAGAACGGATAAGGCACATCTTTGAGGAAACCTTCGCGAATACAGGTGTTCCATACGGCACGACACGCACGAAGATAGATACCAGCCGTTGTGTCGCTGATTTTACCTATGAGCTTGCCGCCTTTGCCTTTCACGCCATGCTTCATGCCATCCTTCCACTTCTGTATCTCAGCAACACTGATGTTAAAGCCCATAATAGCATCATACCCCATTATCTTGCGGAATGACTTTAGGGCATATTCATAATTTTGCCCAGTTGTAAACTGTGTTCCTCCATCATTGGTTTTGAGGTCGTGGATAATCTTCTCCCAAATACTCATGAAGGAACGGTCATCTTTCGTTTGAAGGGATGTGTTGCCTGTGGTGACAGCCACACGTACCATCTCATAGGTAAACAAACTTCCTTTGTTGAGTTCTGCAAGCAGGTTTTTGTACTTGGGGACGATGGTCTCTCGCCACATACGCTGCTCACGGTAGTTTTCGGATGCGCTCTTTGTGGCGTTGCAGATGTCGGAGAACTGTTTTTCGGTGTAGGTACTACCTACAACATAATAGAAGAACTTGCGATCAATAGTGAAGCGCATGGCCAATGGGAACTCTGTCGCATTCTTCCTCTGTGTGCGACAATCGAGAACCAAGGAAGCAGAACAATTACGCTCCTTGATAACGGGTAATGATTTTGTTAATTTCATAACGACTGAAATAGTTTAATGAATAAAAAAGTTTACTCTCGCGTTTGCAACCATTTCAGTACACGTATATATATACAAAAACAGCTGCGTTTGACCATTGCCGAAACAATAATCAAAAGCAGCTGTGCAATCTTGGCATCTCCTGTCGCTGTATGGGAACCGGGCTTATGCTAATCGGTCTCACCCCCTGAAGAGCCTCTTGTGTGAAGTTGAATGAAGTATCTTCCGACTAATACTTCCTCCACACTATGATTCATCGGAATGTATTTATACCAGTTCACGTTCTGGCGAGCGGACTCACTTTCCTGTCAAGACAAGAAGAGCAACATTACGTTCATGGTCTGCTCTAGATGCTAATGCGATGCAAAGGTACTCTATTTATTTCAATTATTCCTGTCTATCCGCATAAAAGTGAGTACCTTTGAGTATCTTTAACTATCATACTTGGGTAGAGTATGAAAATCATACTCGGAGACAATTTACACTTTTCTGAATAGATCATCTGCTGTTATCTGTTTATTTACCTTCCTTGCGTACATATTGTTATGAAGTCCGAAAGGTGTTACATAAACTATTGAAAAAGACTTCTTGGTGGATGTGACCTTCCTAAATGTACGGAGCCTTTGCTCAACATGGCTGGCATAAGCTTTTGTTATCTCGTATTCTCCGCTTGAATATTTCATTTCACACACGCTTACAGTCTTATCATTCCTGTCAATAAGTAAGTCTATCTGACCACCAGTTTTCATGTCTTCGTCTGCGTTAACATCATTAAGCACTGCTTCCGATGGACGGTAAGCCCATGAACATGGCGAATAGAATGTTCCACTTATGCCTAAAGCGTTGACGATTTGTTCGATGTGATGCAGGCATACCGTTTCAAAAGAATAGCCAGACCATGCTGCATATTCAGGTGTACCTATCTTCTGGAGCCAATAGTTCTTTCCAACATTACTTTTATCTTTCATAAAGTGAAGATAGAAGAGAGAGAATTGGTCTGTGAGCTGAAACATTTTGTTCTTCTTCTCTTTGCCAAACGGATAATATGAGCGTATGAATTCACATGTTTCCAATTCTTTGAGCAACGTAGTGAAATTTCCATTATTAAGTACTTTAGTCTTGTTGATTAGCTCCAGACGCGTCATTCCTTTCCTAGCACTGCTAAGTGCATTTATAACAGCAATATGGTTCTCTGCCTTTTTGAATAGCGAGTTATAGAGCCTATTAAACTCATCAGTCAGTTCTCCCCCGTTAGTAAAACACAAGCTATTGATATTCTCAGCCACGCTTTTGTCTTTGTCAAACAATGATAAATAGTAGGCCACACCACCAACAGCCATATAGCAGTCTATCATTTCAGGACGCTCATAGTTGAAACCTCTACTTTGGAAATATTGCTCCATCTCTTCAAGACAGAATGGAGATATCAGCATTTTGTGAGTTACACGGTTATGTAGCCCTCCTCTGGAGTTTATCAGTTTATTCAGCATCCATGAGGTGGCAGAACCACAAACTATTAGTTTTATGTCCTTACGATAGTATGCCCAGTTGTTCCAAAAATGTTCCAATGCCCCAAGGAATCTGGATTTCTGCGTGTCAAGCCAAGGCAGTTCGTCAATGAAGATGATTTTTGCGCCTTCTTCTTGCTTCTCTATATTTTTAGAGAGCATGCGAAATGCTTCTGTCCAATTCTTAGGCACACGATTGTCGTCAAAGAAATCCGATAGTGCATATGAAAAATTCAGCAACTGCTCTCCAAGACGAGCATTTTCCTTACCAGTCATTCTGAAGCAGAATTGACCCTCCAACAGTTCTTTGATAAGAAATGTCTTACCAACGCGCCGTCTACCATAGACAGCAATAAACTCTGACTGTTCCGAAGAAAGATATTTCTTCAGTTCTGTTATCTCTTTTTCACGGCCTACAATTGAATTTTCCATCTTATAGCATTTATATTTTGGCGCAAAGTTAATAAAAATATTAGATTATGCCAAATAATAATGCTATATTTTGGCGCAATCTATGCAAAATATTGAGATTATGCCAAGATATAGTACTATCTATTGTGTCAAGACTAATATACCATTTGGTAATTTAGCTTTCTTTCGTTTGGTCATTTGGCAGAGTTTTGTTCGGTGATTTGGGATAAATTCATTCGGTCATTTGAAACCTCCAGATTGTAGTCTGTTGCTTTTAACCATCTATTATGCCCCAAATTCTGCGTAAACAATGCGTAAACAAACTATTTCAGTTAGGGGTATTTTGTGAGTTTCAGTGAAAATTATAAAAATGTAACTCGCTGGATATCAGTATAGTTACAAATTATAGACTATCACGGAATATCATTATATTGGTCTCATAATCTGGAGGTCCTTGGTTCAAGCCCAAGCTGGTCCACACTTCTATTACAGCGACTTACGCTTCAGCGTAGGTCGCTGTTTTTTTATTGTTATCACAAAAAACATTCTGCATTTTTCATTATATTACGGCTCAGTGGAAATTTAGTGGGGATAAGCATAAATCTTTGCAAGTCTATACAGAA
>ENA-OZLD01000583-OZLD01000583.1-human-gut-metagenome-genome-assembly--contig:-NODE-583-length-9210-cov-4.874495_pt1 | contig 9210 bp, 5 predicted proteins | sample MGYA00244834_ERZ653780 | MGnify/ENA primary metagenome ERZ653780 (study PRJEB26926, sample SAMN06164474) | human gut metagenome | biome: ENVO:00009003; feature: ENVO:2100002; material: ENVO:00002003...
ATATCAAGAAGATTGTTGATACCTATCGTGAGCGCAAGGAGATAGAAAAGTACAGCCATCTCGCCACATTGCAGGAGGTAGCCGAGAACGACTACAACCTCAACATTCCTCGTTACGTTGATACTTTTGAGGAAGAAGAACCTATTGACATCCATGCTGTCATGAAGGAAATCAAAGATTTGGAAGCCAAACGTGCCGACCTTGACAAAGAAATTGAAGGCTATCTGAAAGAGTTGGGATTGGTTGAATAAATTTTTTGTACCAGGTTGGGACAATTTTAGAAGAACGTTTTATATGGCTGAGAAAGATAATATACCAGAAATGCGTCCTACGTTTGATGCTATCCGCAGGACTGACGAAAACAACAAGGAATATTGGAGTTCGCGCGACCTGTGCAACGCTATGGGATATTCTACTAACTGGAAATTCCAAAATGTCATAAATAAGGCAATTGCCGTAGCCAATCAAAAAGGTATGAAGATTGATGACCATTTCAACCAAACGGTTGATATGGTCAAGCTCGGTAGTGGTGCATATAGAAAGGTGAACATATTCCGTTTGTCTCGTATGGCGTGCATGATTATAGCTGAAAATGCAGACGGAAAGAAACCTCTGGTGCAACAAGCAAGAGAATATTTTTCGCAATCCGTTTCTACCACAGAACTTATCCAAAACTCACTGGTCTCCAACATATTGCTGTATAAAACAGCACAAGGTGAAACCCGCATTGAAGTGATATTCAACAACGAGACATTTTGGATGTCGCAAAAACGCATGGCAGATTTGTTTGGCGTAGACCGAGCAACGATTGCTTATCACCTTTCTCAAATTTATGAAAGTGGAGAACTTACAAAAGAGGCAACTTGTAGAAAAATTCAACAAGTTCAACTTGAGGGTGAGCGTGATGTTGAACGTACTCCTTTGTTCTACAACCTTGATGCCATTATTGCCGTTGGCTATCGTGTGAACAGTTATCAAGCCACACAATTCCGTATATGGGCTACATCTGTATTGAAGGAGTTTATCATTAAGGGGTATGTACTTGATGACGAACGCCTGAAACAAGGCAAGCATTTCGGCAAGGACTACTTTGACGACTTGTTGGAACGCATCCGTGAGATACGCACGTCAGAACGCCGCTATTACCAAAAGATAACTGACATCTATGCAGAGTGTAGTGCTGACTATGACGCAAAATCAGAAAGTACCGAATTGTTCTTCAAGATGGTGCAGAACATGATGCACTTGGCTGTCACGCATCATACCGCAGCAGAGATTATCTATAACAGAGCCGATGCCGAACAGCCGCACATGGGACTTACTACATGGAAGAAAGCACCAGACGGTAGAGTACAAAAGTCTGACACAATTGTTGCCAAAAACTATTTGTCGGACACCGAACTTAATCAACTCAATGCCATAACGACATCATTTCTTGACTTTGCAGAAACTCGTGCCCAACGCCATATCATTACAACAATGGAAGATTGGCGAAAGCGACTTGCCCAGTTCCTTGCGGCAATGGACTATGAGGCAAACCTTTCGGCAGGAACTGTTTCGCAAGATGAAGCAAGAGCAAAGGCTTATGGAGAATATGAGAAATATAAACTCATCCAAGACCATTCATATATATCTGATTTTGACAGGTTTAATAAGGGCGATGACGATACGCCTCTGCTGCCTTTCGACCTCAATCCAAAAGAAACTTAAATTATCTACCAAGCTGGTAGACTTTTTCAGAAACATCAAATTAAGGATTAAAAATGACAACGACAAAAAATAACGAACATAAGAATATAAAGGTCCCAAATCTCAGATTTCCTGAGTTTCAGGGGGAGTGGAAAGAAGAACGACTGGCAGACATCGCAGATTTGTATAAAGGTACTGGTATATCCAAAGATCAACTGTCTGATGATGGTGAACCTTGTATTTTATATGGAGAGCTTTACACAAAGTACAAATCGGAAACAATAAGAGAAGTCATTAGCAAAACAAACATCGACAATACCAAATTGGTAAGAAGCAAAGCTAATGACGTAATAATACCTTGCTCTGGTGAAACAGCAGAGGATATCGCAACCGCTCGTTGCGTCCTCAATGGCAATATTCTTTTAGGTGGTGATTTGAACATTATACGTTTGCATAGATATGATGGTACATTCATGAGCTATCAGTTGAATGGCAGACGCAAGTATGACATTGCCAAAGTTGCGCAAGGTGTGTCTGTAGTGCATCTTTATGGCGAACATTTGAAAGGGGTAAAGACCATCAATCCTTGTTTGGAGGAGCAGAAGAAAATCGCAAGTTTATTGGCTTTGCTTGACGAGCGCATCACTACCCAAAACAAAATCATTGAGGATTTGAAGATGCTAAAGTCTGCGATTATTGAAAAGCTATATAAAGAGATACAAGGAACTTGGTATTCATACAGACAGTTATTCAGTATAATAAATGAACGCAATAAACAATTGGAATATTCAAACGTTCTATCTGCGAGTCAGGAGAGAGGAATGGTGAGTAGAGAAGATTTGAACTTGGACATACATTTTGAGCGTAGCAATATCAGTACTTACAAAATTGTGAAAAATGGCGACTACGTTATTCATCTGCGCTCTTTTCAGGGAGGTTTCGCTTTTTCTGAAAAAACAGGAATTTGTAGTCCTGCATATACAGTATTGAGACCAAACAATTTATTAGTGTACGGCTATCTCTCTAATTATTTCACATCCAGAGATTTTGTAAAATCGCTGATAATTGTTACATACGGCATAAGAGATGGACGTTCCATTAACGTCGATGAATGGCTTGACATGAAAGTTGTTATCCCTTCAAAAGAACAACAAACTCATATCGTCAATGTTATAGAAAGTATCGAAAATAAAATCAAAAATGAGGAAACGTATTCAAATTGCCTGTTGAATCAAAAGCAGTATCTACTTCGCCAAATGTTCATATAAACATCTGGCGGAGCAAGTATTGCGACATGATTAGGAATTTATCAAATAGCCTGTTCCTCTTCCACTTCCAATTTTCTGTATCTCACCATTATCGAGCATTTCTTTTAGAGTGCGCTCTATAGTGGTTAAGCTGATGTCGGGGCAGAGAGTCGCAATGTCACTTTTGGATATTTTTCCTATACGCTTGCGAAAAACAGCTCGTATTCTCTCTGCTTTTGACAGTGTCTTACCATGCAAATGCTCGACACGATCTTGAAATTCTTGATATGCCTTTACGAAAACACCGAGATAATAACTAACAAAAGACTGATAATCATTTTCGCCAGTATGCCAGCCTGTGGAACTCTGCCTCAAAGCCTCATAATAAGTTTCTTTAGAATGCTCTATCAGCATCTCGATACTTATATACTTGCCAACTATATAGTTGCTACGATATAGCAGCAAGAGGGTGAGCAGACGACTCATACGTCCGTTGCCATCGTTGAATGGGTGGATGCATAGAAAATCAAGCACAAACATGGGAATTAGTATCAGTGCATCGTATTTGCTCTCATCTAAAGCCTCATTGAAAGCCTGGCAGAGGTTATCTACTGCATCTGGTGTCTGAAAAGCTGGAGTTGGAGTAAATCGCACGTGTTCATTGCCGTCCTTACCTACTTCTGCTATGATATTGTCTACATTCTTAAATCTGCCTCCTATTCCCTTGCCTCCGTATGAATATAGGTCACGGTGCAATTGCAACACATTATTTGAGCGAAGCGGAATATATTCATAGTTTTCATGAATCATAGACAACACCTCTCTGTAGCCTGCTATTTCTTCCTCAGAACGACTGCGAGGCTCGGCTTTATCCATTACAAGTGCCTGTAGTCGGTCGTCTGAAGTAAAGATACCCTCAATGCCATTGGAGGCTTTTGTGCTCTGTATCTTAGCTATATCAAGCAGCGCAGAGAGTGCATCTGGCTTTGCGGAAATATATAAATCTTGCTTGCCTCGAAATTCATGAAGCATGGAAAGTTGATTGACAATGGCTGGTGTTAACAACTTTTCTGGCAACTTTTTATAATCAAATGCATGCATATAAACACTGTATTTATGTTCTCAATATTCAGATGCAAAAGTGCAAAGATTTCTCGAATTATCTGCATCAAAACCTAAATATCTGCATCATTAGTAACTAAAATGATGCAGATAAACCTATTCTGATGCAGATAATAGTGTTATTCGGAAACGCTTGATGGCTTTTTGAATTGTTTATATGAACATTTGGTGCAATAGATGTTGCTTTTGTGTAATGAGCAAATTCAATATACTTTTTTCTGTATCGATCTTAGAGTTTAGAGCGGATGGTATTTTTGCAATCTCCTGTTGCTCCTTTTTTGTTGGTATCGGGCAAAGTGTATTGTTTATATCTTTCAAATAGGCAGTTTTCATTGTACCCTCTGTAACAATACGACTAACCGCTTTTTTGAAATAAGATGAAGACATGAAATAATACAAATACTCTACATCAATGTTTTGCTTTGGTACAATTCCCAATATTCCTTGTTTGGTACAAACAGGATATGTTGTTATTGAAATTTCTCCAATGGTCGCACCATTTGAAAATAGGATAGAATGTGTAGGTACAAGCCAAGCTGATGATTTTTGCAATCCCAATTCTGTAATAAAATCTTTATTCTCAGTCAAATACTTCTTTTTCAAATCGTCAATTTTGATAAATGGTATCTTGCCATTATCGTAGAAACTGGCATTTGAAGTTGTTGGAGTTCCACCTTCACCAGCCATTTCATACAAAGAACCAAACTTTGCAAAATCAGTATTAAGGGAGTTTATCACATAATCTATAATCGCAGACTTTAGTTTCTTCAAATCCTCAATGATTTTGTTTTGGGTGACGATACGCTCGTCTATCAGCCGAAGTAACGTAGCAATTTTCTTTTGCTCTTCTTTTGAAGGAATACCGATGTAACATTCAGAGAAGTTCTTGCTATTGATAGAATATATCTTTGTTCCTTGGGCAATTCTTCTGATTTGATGATGAAATGCCGTAGAGGAAAAGACATACCCTTTATACCCAACAACTGTTTTCTGCAGGTTGTCTCTTCCGTGGATAGTATGTAATCCACAAATCACATCTTTGCCTTTAAGCTTATAGAACTCAACAGCTTTGGCAACTTCGTTTGTATCTTCTGAGGCATCAGCAAAAGCAATATCCCCTTCTTGGCAAAGTTCATAGTTTTTGGGGGTGTTGCCATTTGTGATATTAGGAAGTTTGTCTTTGCTAAGGTCTATCATAGTAGACAATCCAACATGGATTAAGCCGTAATGCAAGTTTTGAATAGCATCCGTACCATACTCCAGTTTATCCCAACTAAGGGAATTTGTTGAATAGAAATCCAATAAGTCAGAAACCTTGTACTTCTCCCACTCTCCCTGAAACTCAGGAAATCTGAGATTTGGGACATTGAGTTTGTTATGTTTGTTATTTATTGTCGTTATCATTTTTAATCCTTAATTTAAGTTCACCAATCATGGCTCAGTTACATGCCAGTTACATGGTAGTTATATGCTTTATGCCCCATTATAAAGGGGCTTGAGCTTACTTTGATGCTTTTTTGAGCCTTTCAGTTACATGCCAGTTACATGGTAGTTACATGACTTATGCCCAATATGGGATATAGTTATGCCTATTGCTACCCTCTGAGTTTTCTTCCTTTATCAGCTTAGCTTCCAAGGTATCTTTGATTATCCTTGATGCCATTGGGTAGTTTTTGTCTTCAATACCCAAACGAGCACGAAGAGATTGATTATTCATCTTCTCGTTTGAAACGTATTTTAGACAAGCGTGTTGATAACAGGCTCTTACTCGCTCTGACTTATCCAAGTCTGCGAATTTTCGATAAGAAAATACTGTCGCAGTGGTTCGGGTTTCTTGAAGTTGGAAGCGGACAGGTGGCAACTGATATAACTCCACATAGAAGATAGTTTTATCCATCCCACTGCCTTTCTCCTCACAAATACCCATTCTACGCATGATGTCAGCAAGAGAATCGTTCCTTGACTGATATTCGTCTATGAAACGTTCTATGCTGATAAGTGGTTGTCCTGGATTAGAGAACTCAATACGATCAGAATAGATTTCTATCATAGGAAAGCCCTGCTCCGCAAAATCTTGATGGATAATCATGTTTGCGGTCAACTCACGAATGGCTATTTCTGGGTACATACGAGCATCTTTTCTTAGAGCCAAGCCTATCTCTTCATTTGCAGGAAGTTGGCTGTTTATCCATGCAACCATTTCTTCAAAGCCTATGGCGTAGCCCTTATCGAAAGTTTGTTCACGAATTGTTTCTATCTTGCTTTTGCCTTTATAGACAATTACTCTGACCATTTTACGTTTCAGTCCATCGAAATCAGAAAGATGTTTGGCAAACAGAATAGCTCCAAGTTCGGTGATGCTGTAGCCAACCTCATCTTTTACAATAAGGTTTTCAGACAAGAATCTGTCCAAGATGCCATTAGTATCTTGTGGAAGTGGCAAATGCATCATGTCAAAGTAGGTCTCTGCACTAAGATAAGAGAAAACATCCTGTCCAGATAAGCCTTTCTTTAAGACAATCTTTTCCAAAGGTTTCTGACCTCCTTTCCAAATCTTAGCCTCTTTTGCAGGGAAATCCTTCAACTTGCGAGTAATCGTGCCAACTCTGATGTATGCCTCATGTAAGAAACTTACCGGGCGATTAGTTGTGGCAGGAATCTTAAATATACAGACATGACCTTTCTCCTCATAATCGAAATCGTCAATAATCTCGAAGTCAATACGAGGGTTCAAACGAGTTGACAACCAAGATTCAAGTTCTTCATTGCCAACCATTTTCTGCTTGCCATATAGGTCGGTGCCAATTATATCATGGCTTTCATCATCAACACCAAATACAATATAGCCAAATGGCATGTTGCACAAATAGGCACTATTAGACAAGGCAGAGATTCTTTCACCAATCTCCTCCTTTGAATGAAAATTGTGCTTAAACTCCAGCCATTCTGTTTCTTTAGGCTTGGCAGTTAGGGTGTCTATCAATTTCTTGAAATCTATATATTCCATACGACTATTCTTTTACAGGTTCAAGCAACAGCACCAATTCAGACTCAGCTATGTCGCATTTCTCAAACAAGAAGCGTAAACAACGAAGTTTACTTCTATTATCCATTGAAGTCCACAAGTATTTTTGTGGAGCAATCATTGTACAGTATCTTGTATCTGCTTGCTTGGCAGACCAGAAGAAACCTTCGGCATCATAGAGCGTATCTACGATGTCTGTGTATCGCTCCATCACAAGTTTTACAACTTGCAGAAGCATCCCTTTCCAAGTAGTTTCATTGTACTCATTGCCAAACAAACGGAAACCTTTAAGATTTCTATTTGTTGGAGAGAATGTTTCTTCGTCTAAAGAGGCTTCGTCCACTGGTTTTGGCAATGGCTTGAATGTTGTTTGTGGCAATGGATAAAGTCGCAAGAATGTTGCCACTATCTCATTGCATCGGTTCTGTAACTCCGTTTCAGTCCATTTGTTACACAAGGTAACACTTTTCGTCAAACGATACTTTGAGTTCTTATATCCAGGGTAAATTTCTTTTCCTATGGTTTTACCATCACGCTTTATCTCAAAAGCCTTATTACTTAACTCACTGTTGATACCTGTCAGAGTCAAGTTTGCAAATGTATGAAGATACTTGTCTTGTATTTCCTCAAAGTTGTCTCCAAGCATCGCTTTCCAATCACCATTGAGCGTTTGAGGCATGATATGCTCAATAGTGGCATCCTTCTTTTTCATATCGGTTGCCACATCGTTATATTCACCATGCACAGAGTTCTCCAATCGTTCAAAGAGGAAAATCTGGAATGGCTTCAACATGTGATAAGCGTCACGTGTTCTGATTGACTCCACGAATTGCATATCTCTTGGCAATTGATAGTTACCATCACGACGCATGATGTGATAAGTCAATATGTCTGAATATGAGTTGCCAAGTTCAACATTAGCAGAACTATATTCCTCTATGCTTTTCAAAACATCTTTATGCAAAGCGCAGAAAACCTGAGTAAGAGCATTACCAGGCATATTGCACACGATACGTCTTGCCAAATAGTTTTCTACCAAATCAATCACCTTGAATATCTCATCTTCTGAAAGATTGTTGGCAGAGGCATATTTCAAAAATTGTATAAAGAATACATTAGTCACATCTGTTTCTATATTACAGATGTGGCGCATCTTTTCTGAAAGTTTTGCCGTAGATAGCTTTGCCTCTGTCACTTGCTGATAGTAGTGCGCATAATCAAGCATCTTGACTAATTCTTCCTTTCGGTCATGTCCGTCCATATACTTTTTCCATTCGTAGTAGATGTTTGACTGACGGACAGGACGCTGTAACTGTTGCTGAATGGTGAGATAGTCACGCAAGAACTTTGTTGGTTGGTTCTCGGTTGCCTGTTCTATCTTTTGCCAGTAGTTTTTGAAACACATATGCTGCTCCTCTGATGTCAAAGACATCAAGAGATAGTTGCGTATCTTGTCTGCTTCAGTAAGAGCCAAGCCTGTAGAGTTCAGACTTTCGAAGATAAGCTGGGCATCATCATCACTATCTAACTCTATTGATATGATTTGCAATCGTTCTATTGCATCAAGCAATTGGTCGAAAGAGAGTGCTTGCGGTTTTCTCGTCAACAAATCATAGAAATGGCGATAGTTGCGAGTAACCTTAGAATCTTCATCAAAAGAATCTTCTTCATTGAATATCTTATCGTAAGCGATACGGTCATTCTCTATGGGAACTAACTTGATTTTACGCTCAGAGTTACAGAACTTAGCTTTTAAGAAGACTTCGTATGCTTCGTCTATTTTTGATTCTTCGCTAATCTCAATAGCACCATCTTTCACTGCTTTTATACCTGCCAACAAAAGAAGTGAAATGGTGGTCAAACGCTGTTGACCATCAATCACCAATCTATTGTAGCTGCTATCCGCAGATGATGTAACAATAGAGCCAAAGAAATGCGAACATCTGTTTGAGCGGCTTAGTTTTACCAAGTCACTAAACAATTGGTCACAGTTGTCAATCAACCAATCGTAATTACGCTGATACACAGGTATTACAAATTGGATTTTATGACCTTCTATAAATTCATGTAATGAATTTATTATTAGTTGATTATCAGTGTTATACGCTCTAAACGGTAGAAAAGTGC
>ENA-OZLD01000596-OZLD01000596.1-human-gut-metagenome-genome-assembly--contig:-NODE-596-length-9053-cov-5.033007_pt1 | contig 9053 bp, 5 predicted proteins | sample MGYA00244834_ERZ653780 | MGnify/ENA primary metagenome ERZ653780 (study PRJEB26926, sample SAMN06164474) | human gut metagenome | biome: ENVO:00009003; feature: ENVO:2100002; material: ENVO:00002003...
AACGCGAATGGAAGCAAGATGCCGAAAGAAACGCTGACAAGAGTTGGAAAGAAGCAATAACAACCTACCATTTTACCTATTTCGGTCTAATGACCGATTGGGGGTCATAGGAATGGGGACAAATGCCAACGCCACTGCCCCACCCCACCAACCAAAAACGCTTGGCGAGGAGGATTGCTCCTTCATCGCCAAGCGTTATGATTAGGTCAATGTATCGCGTGCTTTAGAACTCAGCGTTCTTCGGTGTACGCGGGAAAGGAATGACGTCGCGAATGTTCTGCATACCCGTAACGAAGAGGATGAGGCGCTCGAAGCCCAGTCCGAATCCAGCGTGGGGGCACGAACCATACTTACGTGTGTCGAGATACCAGTCGTAGGTCTGCTCGCGCATGCCACGGCGCTCAATCTCGCTCATAAGCTTCTCATAGCTCTCCTCACGCACAGAGCCGCCGATGATCTCGCCAATACGCGGGAAAAGCACATCGGTACCCTGCATGGTCTTGCCGTCGGGGTTCTTCTTCATGTAGAACGACTTGATCTCTGCGGGATAATCGGTCATGATGACGGGGCGCTTGAAATGCTCCTCCACGAGATAACGCTCGTGCTCGCTGGCCAGGTCCATGCCCCAACCCGAGATGGGGAACTCAAACTTATGGCCATCCTTGACGGCCTGCTGCAGGATTTCGATACCCTCGGTATAAGTCAAGCGAACAAAGTCCTCCTTAACCACACTCTCCAAGGTCTGCAGGAGCGACTTGTCGATCATCTGGTTGAGGAACGCAAGGTCGTCCTTACAGTTGTCGAGAGCCCACTGCACACAGTACTTGATGAAGTCCTCCTCGAGGTCCATCAGCTCCTTCTTGTCCATGAAAGCCACCTCAGGCTCAATCATCCAGAACTCAGCGAGGTGACGCGGCGTGTTGCTGTTCTCGGCGCGGAAGGTAGGACCGAAGGTGTAGATGGCACCCAGAGCCGTGGCACCAAGCTCGCCCTCGAGCTGACCCGACACGGTGAGGTTGGTCTTCTTGCCGAAGAAATCCTTGTCGTACTCCACCTTGCCACTCTTGGCCACACGGTCCAGGTCGAGCGTTGTCACCTGGAACATCTCACCAGCGCCCTCACAGTCGCTGGCTGTGATGAGCGGAGAGTTGAAGTAATAGAATCCGTGCTCATGGAAATACTTATGGATGGCAATGGCCATATTATGACGAATGCGGAACACGGCGCCGAAGGTATTGGTGCGCAAACGCATGTGAGCATACTGACGCATATACTCGAAGCTCTGTCCCTTTTTCTGCATGGGGTAGTCGGACGGGCAGAGACCGTAGATCTCAATCTCCTCGGCCTGCACCTCGCAGGTCTGTCCCTTACCTTGGCTCTCCACGAGCAATCCCGTGGCACGGATGCAAGCACCCGTGGTGATGCTCTTCAGATCCTCCTCGTTCATCTTGGCGGGGTCTACTACGACCTGGATATTCTTGATGGTAGAACCGTCGTTCAGAGCGATGAAGTCGACAGCCTTGCTGCTGCGGTGCGAGCGCACCCATCCCTTGACTGTAATCTCTTTACCATAGTCGGTGCTCACCAGGGCATCGACGACTTTTGTTCTTGTAGACATGATACCTATTATTTACTATTCATACATACCGTTGCGGAGCATCTCCACCTCCTGCTCGGTGAGGAAACGCCAGTCGCCACGGCGAAGGTTTTTCTTTGTCAATCCGGCAAACAGAGCGCGGTCGAGCTTCACAACACGATAGCCCAGCTTTTCGAAGATACGGCGCACGATACGGTTGCGGCCGCTGTGGATCTCAATGCCCACCTGGCTCTTGTCGCGATCGTCGGCATACTCAATGGCGTCGGCATGCACCTCACCATCCTCGAGCTCAATGCCCTCGGCAATCTTCTGCAGGTCTTCCTCGCTCACATTCTTATCGAGGAACACGTGGTACACCTTCTTCTTGAGGAACTTGGGGTGAGTGAGCTTACTGGCCAGGTCGCCATCGTTGGTAAGCAACAGCACACCGGTGGTGTTGCGGTCGAGGCGGCCAACTGGATAGATGCGCTCGGGGCAAGCGTCCTTCACGAGGTCCATCACGGTCTTACGCTGCTGGGGATCGTCGCTTGTGGTAACGTAATCCTTCGGCTTGTTGAGCAGCACATACACCTTCTTCTCCAAAGAAACCGGCTGGTCCTGGAACTTCACCTCATCGGAACGCTTCACCTTCATGCCCAGCTCTGTGGCCACCACACCATTGACGGTGACGACGCCTGCCTGGATAAACTCGTCGGCCTCACGGCGTGAGCACACGCCAGCGTTGGCCAGATACTTGTTGAGGCGGATGGGCTCGTTGGGGTCGATGTGCTCCTCCTTATACTCGATACGCTTCTTCATGCTATACTTAGCGTTGGGATCGTATCCGGGACGCTGACCATAGCCACCCTGCTGACGGTTGTAACCACCCTGACGGTTATAGCCTCCCTGACGGTTGTAGCCACCTTGGCGGTTATAGCCACCCTGACGAGGCTGGTAGCCACCCTCCTCGTGATTGTTGTTGTTATAGCGCGGACGGTAGCCACCCTGCTGGCAGGGCTGGTAACCACCCTGACGGGGCTGGTAGCCACCCTCCTCCTGATTGTTGTTGTTATAGCGCGGACGATAGCCACCCTGCTGGCGGGGCTGGTAACCACCCTGACGGGGCTGGTAGCCACCCTGCTGGCGAGACTGATAACCGCTCTGCTCTCCACCGCTCTGCAAGCCGGCGCCGAAGCCCTCGGGACGGGAACCGCCCTCGCCCTGGCTGTGGCCACGGTCGGAGCTGTATGCGCGCTGCGTGTGGATGCGCGGACGCTGTGGGCGACCGCCACTGTGATAATCTTTCTGATAACCTGAAGGTCTGCTGTAGCCCTCACGGCCGCCTTCTCTCTCTTGGCTCTGATTCTCTGATGAGCTCAAAGACTTGTTCTCCATTTCTTCTGACATAATCTTAAATCTTTTTCGTTTGAACTTTAAACTATACCGTTTGACCTTCCCGGCCTTGGCAGTTCCGATAATGGATTTAGCGCAACTAACGCCTACCTATATCCCGAACCAACCGTCTCCACCGCAAGGGGAGAGCGGAAATTAGTAAGTTAGCAGTGTTCTTCGTTCAATTCTTGATGAGTAAATGATATTTAAATGTTCTCTGTTGTTTTATTTTGGCAAATCTCACCGACCTGCCTTCTCGCGGCTCCCACCGGAGAATTACATGCCCGTATAGTTGTGGGGCGTGATGGCACGCAGCTCCTGCTTCACACTTTCGCTGACGTTGAGCGTCTCCACAAACTCGTGGATGGTTTGCTCTGTCATCTTGGTGTTGGTGCGGGTGAGCGCCTTGAGCGCCTCATAGGGATGGGGATAACCCTCGCGGCGCAGGATGGTCTGGATGGCCTCGGCCACCACAGCCCATGTGTTGTCGAGATCCTCGCTGAGCTTCTGCTCGTTGAGGATGAGCTTGCGCAAGCCCTTGAGGGTGCTCTGTATGGCGATAACGCTGTGGCTCAATGGCACACCCACGTTGCGCAGCACGGTAGAGTCGGTGAGGTCGCGCTGCAAGCGGCTGACGGGCAACTTGCTGGCGAGGAACTGGAGCACGGCGTTGGCCATGCCGAGGTTGCCCTCACTGTTCTCGTAGTCGATGGGGTTGACCTTGTGGGGCATGGCGCTTGAGCCCACCTCACCAGCCTTGATCTTCTGCTTGAAATACTCCATGGAGATGTACATCCAGAAGTCGCGGTCGAGGTCGATGATAATGGTGTTGATGCGGCGAAGGGCGTCGAACACGGCTGCCAGGCAGTCGTAATTGCTGATCTGCGTGGTCCACTGCTCGCGCTGCAAGCCCAACTTCTCGCTGACAAACTTATTGCCGAAAGCCTTCCAATCGTAGTTGGGATAGGCCACATGGTGGGCGTTGAAGTTGCCTGTGGCGCCACCAAACTTGGCGGTCATCTTGCAGGCCTTCAGCTCCTTGAGCTGCTCGGTGAGGCGATACACAAACACCATGACCTCCTTGCCCAAGCGTGTGGGCGAAGCAGGCTGACCGTGGGTCTTGGCCAACATGGGCACGTCTTTCCACTCATCGGCATACTGCTGCAACTGGTCGATGAGCTCTTCCACCTGAGGATAGTACACCTCTTCAAGCGCTTCCTTAATGGAAAGGGGCACGCTGGTGTTGTTGATATCCTGCGAGGTGAGGCCGAAATGGATAAACTCCTTGTAAGCCTCGAGCCCGCCAATCTTGTCGAACTCCTCCTTAATGAAATACTCCACGGCCTTGACGTCGTGGTTGGTAACCTTCTCAATATCCTTCACGTGCTGTGCCGACTCCTCGTTGAAGGAGCGGTAGATGTCGCGCAAACTATCGAAAAGGGCATGATCGAACGAGGCGAGCTGGGGCAAGGGTAATTCACACAATGTGATGAAATACTCTATCTCAACGCGCACACGATAACGAATGAGTGCATACTCTGAAAAATAATCTGCCAGGGGCGCTGTCTTACCACGGTAACGGCCATCAACTGGAGAAATTGCTGTCAACAAATCAAGTTCCATATCCTTATATTATCACGTCTGCAAAATTACGAATTAAATTCGACACGATAGATATTCTCGCAATAAAAATGTTGCATCTAACGGTTTTTAACGCCTTGGCCATAACACAATGTCGCATCGCGCCGGCCTCACACGCACAAGGAACATGTACTACGGCTTCGAGAGCCGCTACGAACTGACGAAAACCATCATGCTGAAGATCGAGGGAGCCAACGTGATGCATTTGGGCGCGACTGTCGAAACCTGCCCGAAACAAACACTAACAAGAATTGAAATACTAATGATCGATGGGGTTAATCTTCTTTAGCAGAAAGCCTTGAGACCTGACAGGCCAAGGCTTCACATAAAACAAAAAAAATCCTGCAGCTCCGAAGAACCACAGGATACACCCCTGGTGGGCGTTGACGGATTCGAACCGCCGACCCTCTGCTTGTAAGGCAGATGCTCTAAACCAACTGAGCTAAACGCCCTTATTGCTCATTTGCGGGTGCAAAGGTACGACTATTATTCCTTTCCACCAAATTTCTCGGCAACTTTTTGCAGAAAAAGTGCGTTTTTGCATCATTTCGGGCACAAGACATTCTCTCCTCCCCCAACCGACCGTTAGTTTTCAGGCCGAATCGCTTGGTTTCGAACAGGCCGAAACGGCCATGCTTGACATCGGAAATTTATGCAGAAACGCAACACGCAATCATCATCTTTGGTATGGGCCACCATGCGGAACGTTTTCCATAACACCCTCAACAGGAGGTGCCTCTTGCCATGCCGGGCGGTCTCAGCGTTGCCTGTGTATGGATTTTTGGTGAAAAAGTTGGTACGAGATTTCGGACGAAATAGAGCACGAAAAAGCCGTTTTTACTGATTCGGAGAACGGGAATTGAAGCGTGATGGTGCGATTAGGCAGGTATTGAGTTGCCAAAGATGCCTATCGGTGCCTCGAAAAGGCAGGTTTCGTCTTGCCTTTGGGCATGTTTCGCACCACGAAACATGCCTAACGGTGAGGCGGAATGTAAAAAGCGGAACGCGAAAAGCGACGAGCGGAACGTAAAACGCTGATTGTTAGCTTATTGCGAAAACGCAACACAAATAGCATATTTGCGGCAAATTATTGTGTCGTGAAAAAGAAATGTGTAGATTTCACTATAGTTTGTTGGCTATTTTCGGCCGCATCACACACATCCTGGCCAGGCGCACCTGGAGCCATCCAACAAAAAGGGCGCCTCCCCAAGGGAGACGCCCAGTTATTTGTGGCTTTTAACCGTCAATGTAATTAGTCGGCCACCTTAACAGTAGCGCGGCGGTTGAATGAGACGGGCGAAAGCTCGTCGACACCACCATGACCCTGTGTGGTGATCTTGCTGCGGTCAACACCCATCTTCACGAGCTCGTCGGCAACTGTGTTGGCGCGGCCCTCAGAGAGGCGCTGGTTGATAGAAGCGTTACCTGTAGCGCTGTCAGCATAACCATCGACCTTCAACTTGGCACCGTTCTCCTTGGCATACTTAGCCAAAGCCTCGATGTTCACGAGATCCTTCTGAGAAGCGATGTTGGTCTTGTTGATGTTGAAGAACACAGAGATCGGAGTGTTTACAAACTCCTTCACAGCCTTGTTATCATCGGACTTGTTAGCGAGCAGGTTCTTCAGACGAGCGTTCTCGGCGTTAGCGTCGTTGAGCTGAGCGTTAAGAGCGTCGATCTGGCTCTGAGCGAGAGCCTTGATAGCGTCCACATCGGGAGTCTTGTTCCAAGTGCAACGGCCGAGGTTGTAAGTCAAACCAATCTCAGCAGAAACGATCTGGTCGTGGTTTCTCTTCTCGTGGCCACCGTATGCCAACGACTCATCAACACCCTCGAAATCATCGCCCATGATGTTATACTGGACGTCGAGGTTGATCTGCACGCGCTTAGACACTCTCCACTGGTTCAAGATACCAGCGCTACCAGCCATACAGTAAGAGTTCAGCGACATGTTGCGAACCAAACCAATACCAGCGTACGGAGAAATGTTCCAGACGCGTGTGGGGCTGTAACCGCAGAAAAGGTTGCTCAGGTTGAACAGGGCCTGACCCTGAAGGTTCCAATACTTGTTGTGCATGCAGGTGTTGTAGGCGTTCTCCTTGGGAACGTCCTTACCCCAGATACCATTGAACTTGGCACGGATACCGATGCCCGGAGTGAACCACTTACCGATAGCGGCTGAGAAGCCCATATCGCGACGGAAGTCCTTCACAGGGCTCTTGGTCCAACCCATACCCTTTTCCTCGTTTGAGTAGAAAGCTGTCCAAGTGAAGTTACCCTGAACAAACCAGTTACTCCAGAAAGAATTTGTGGCGACACTGTACTTCAGTGTGGGATCTGCAGTCTCCTGAGCCATTGAAGACAAAGAGAGACCGGCAAACGCCATTGCGATCAATAACTTTTTCATAATCTTTATTTGTTAAACGATCAATAATTAATTCGAATATACTCTTAAAGCCTATTCATCCAACGGCAAAGTTAATAATATTTTTTAAATACTGACTTTATTTCTGATAAAATAATTAAAAATCTCACAAGAAAATGTTCATTGTCAACTTTTCAAGCCTATTTCCCCCTCAAATGTCATGTCACAATATCATACGAACACCCTTAAATCCGAATCGGCCGTTAGATTTTAACACTTCGGTCTAACGGCCGTTGGAGAGTTACGCAAACAATTGCTCTATGTCCTTTTGCTTGAAAATGCTTAGGACGCTCTTGCCGTCGGGAGTGTATTTGGCGTTCTGGCAAAGGAAGAGTTGGTTGATGAGGTTTTCCATCTCGTCGTTGCTCAGCACTTGACCATAGGGAATGGCTGCGGCGCGCGCCATGCTCAAGGCCAGCGAATCGTTGATTTCCTGCACGGCCGACGTGCCGCGCTCCTGGGCGCCTACCACCATGTCGCGCACAAGCGAACCAACATCAATGCCTTCCAACCCCTCGGGAATGGCGTTGACCGAGAAGGTGTTGTCGCCCAACGGCGACAGGTCGAAGCCCATGGCGGTCATCTCGCCAAGGATGTGCTCGAGCGTGACGGCCTCCTGGGCGGTGAGCTGCACCGTCTCGGGGAAGAGCAACTTCTGCGAATGCGACTTACGGGCGGCCAACTGGCGCTGGTATTTCTCGAAGAGGATGCGTATGTGGGCGCGGTGCTGGTCGATGATCATGAGGCCCGACTTGACGGCGGTCATCATGAAACGTCCCTTGTATTGGTAGTGGGCAGGCGATTTCTCCTCTATGACGCTCTCGTCGGCAGCAGGGGCCACGGGGTCGGAAAACAGGGGCTCCGACATGGGCTTGGCGGCACTGTCGAGACCCTCGTAGAGCTGTTGCCACTGGTCGGTGAGGCGCGAGGTGTGGTATTCGCCACTCGGCTCACCGTCAATCTTGCTCGCATGCGACACCGACGAGGGCGTGGCCTTGAAGGGATTGTACTGGGGGTTGAAGTCGACCTTAGGAAGGTCGGCCTGCCGGGTAGGGTCGAACAGGGGGATATCGGGCTTGCCCTCGGTGTCGAACTCAATGGTCGACGCGTCGTTGAACATGCCTACGGCATCCTTCGCGGCGGCTGACAGGATCTGCCAGATGGCCTGCTCGTTCTCAAACTTTATCTCGGTCTTGGTGGGATGGATGTTGACGTCGATGTCCTGGGCGTCGACATCAAAATAAATGAAGTATGGCACCTGCTCGCCTTGGGGAACCAAACGTTCGAAGGCCGACATGACCGCCTTGTTGAAATACGGATGCCGCATGTATCGGCCATTAACAAAGAAGTATTGCTGGGCGCCTTTCTTGCGGGCACTCTCGGGTTTGCCCACAAAGCCATGAATGGCACAAACGGATGTTTCCACGTTCAGGGGCAGCAGGTCCTGGTTGATGCGTTTGCCAATGATGTCCACGATGCGTTGGCGAAGGCCACCGGCACGAAGGTTGAACATCTCCGAGCCATTGCTGCGGAAGGTGAAGGCCACCTTGGGATAAACAAGTGCGATGCGCTCGAAAGCCGTGAGGATGTTGTTGAGCTCAGTGGTGTTCGACTTCAAAAACTTGCGGCGGGCGGGAACATTGTAAAAGAGGTTCTCGATCATGAAATTGGAACCCTCAGGGCAGGCACATGCCTCTTGGCCAACGAAACGCGATCCGGCAATCGACAGGTGCGTGCCTATCTCCTCGCCACGTTGGCGAGTCTTGAGCTCCACCTGGGCCACGGCGGCTATCGACGCCAACGCCTCACCACGGAAGCCCATGGTATGGAGGTTGAAGAGGTCGTCGGCCTGGCGTATCTTCGACGTGGCATGGCGCTCAAAGGAGAGGCGCGCATCGGTCTCCGACATGCCCTTACCGTCGTCGATGACCTGGATGGACGTGCGGCCCGCGTCGACCACCAGCACGTCAATGCGTGTGGCACCGGCGTCGATGGCGTTTTCCACCAATTCCTTGATAA